>JADHED010000713.1_pt1 | contig 35338 bp, 33 predicted proteins | sample 8952041 | NCBI WGS metagenome assembly JADHED01 (sample SAMN16124423, study PRJNA663239) | bioreactor sludge metagenome | isolation source: sludge (control) | place: India:Bengaluru | collected 2018-09-08
CCCGCGTTGACGGTGTTCTATACCAGGCAAAGATGGCTGGACGTAACCGGGTTGAATGTAGCCAGTGAAAATGTCTTTAGAACTACTAAATCTGATCCTTTAGAACATCCCCAACCCCTTCCCTAAACCCGCTTCAAGCGGGTTTTTTCTTGCTTGGGGAATCTCTAAGGGCGGCAATGAAAAATACCGAAGCCCCAAAAATCCCAACATCTTCTCTTCATCGCAGCAAGATGACTTCCGTTGCTTTTCAGAAGTCAAGAATCCCTTAAAATCTTCAATACTCGATGATATTCTTCTCTAACGGCGAATTGCCATTCTCTTGGTATTTATTCCTTTCTATATACAGATAATCTCTTGAGTATTCTTCTTTGGTTTTTCTAACCAAAGAAAATCACTCATTCGCCCCACGCGGGCATTTTCCCTGATAACTCACGTTGCTCTCGTTCCGCTTGGAACGGGTGGCATCCTTTTGCCTGGAGAAAACATATGGGCAAATTAAAATCCTGGTATTACGATCAAATTAATCAACAAGATGATCCGGATGATGTCGGTCCTTCTGATGAAGACTATTACGGCTCTTCACGCCTCAACGGTGAACAAGATCGTCAGGTGACACTGGACGCTCTGATTCAAAGGCATCAACCCCACGATACCGCTGAACAGGTGCCCTTCTGATGATCAGCATGAACTGTCATGGCGTGGCCGGCATTCTCTTAGGTACTCCCCAGTACTTTCCAGCGCTCACACGCGATAGCACCTCCTTTTGGTCCCTGGAAATCCTGGTCAAGGTTAACCAAGGCACGGATTCCGTGCGTCTGGTGGCCTTTGCCAATCACCCAGAGGAACTGGAATTCCGCAAGCTGGCATTACCCGCACCCTCGGCAACCTGCCCAGTATCGGTTGCCCTTGCAACCCCAGCCCTACCAGAAGCGGCCTAGCCGCTGAGCATCGACCTGTCTCCCGCCCTCTGGTAACCCCGGGGTGGCGTGGCCACTCCGGGGTGCCCTCTCACCCATGAGGACCCCTGCATGCACCCTAGCCCCCGTTCGGCCTCCCCTCGGGAGGTCCGTGTTCCCCTCGGCCGCCTGGTCGCCACGACCAAGGCCCTGGAACTGCTCAAGGCTACCGGGACCAACCCGGCCGCCCTCCTCTCCCGCCATCACACCGGCGACTGGGGCGATATCGACCCAGAAGATCAGGCGACCAATGACGCCAGTCTGCGTCATGGCCACCGAGTCATCTCCAGTTATCGCCTCAATCCCCACGACACGCTCTGGATCATCACCGAAGCGGATCGGTCGGTCACGACCCTGCTGCTACCGGATGAGTACTGAGCATGACTGGTTCACTGTATTCAATCTGTTGGAGAACAAACCATGTTCCGTAAAGCTGAACGCAAACAGGCCAAGTTACGCCTGGCCATCTGTGGACCTTCGGGTTCCGGCAAAACTTATTCGGCCCTGCTCATTGCCCAGGGTCTGGCCCCGGACGGCAAAATCGCCCTGATCGACACCGAACGAGGCAGTGGCGAATTGTATGCCCATCTGACGGCCTACGATGTTGCGCCCCTTGATCCGCCGTTTACCCCCAACCGGTACATGGAACTGATTGCCGGAGCGGAAAAGGCGAAGTATGACGTACTGATCATCGACAGCCTCTCTCATGCCTGGTCAGGCGAAGGGGGTGTGCTGGATCTGCACGACAAAGCCACCAGTGCCAACCGCACGGGTAATTCCTTCGCCGCATGGCGCGAAGTTACACCCAAACACAACGCCCTGGTCGACGCCATCATCGGCGCCAATCTGCACATCATCGTCACCATGCGGACCAAAACCGCTTATGACCTGGTGGACGACAACGGTAAAAAGAAGCCGGTGAAGATCGGCTTGGCCCCCGTACAACGGGATGGAGTGGAATATGAATTTACATCCGTTCTGGATATGGCTGTGGACAGTCACGTGGCGACCGCTACTAAAGATCGCACTGGCCTTCTGGATGGTGAGCATTTTGTTCCGACGGTAAAGACCGGCGAACAACTGCGTGACTGGCTGATGACCGGCAAGGACCCGGCTGAGGAAAGCCGCAAACTGCTGAAGAGCTTCAAAATAGCGGTGAGCAAGATCAACGCGGTCCGCGATCTGCAAGTCTGGTGGCGGCAACATGACCTGGAGATTGCCACCCTGACGCCGATGGACAAGTTGGCCCTCACGGAACACTGCGCTAAACGCAAGCAGCAGTTGTTGAAGGAATTGCAGACGGAAAAAGCCAATCCCGCTCCCTCGGCTATTTACCAAGGGACGCCCGTCAATGCGGTGGAAAACCACGATCTGGCCTTCTGACTCACCCTGACACCCCGTAACCCGGTTAACCCAGATTACGGGGAGGAGACCACCCATGAAACCAACCTTGCGGTTGTATGAACTTTCATCCGACTATTTACGCGCCTTGGATGAACTCTCGGAACTAGATGATCTTCCTTTGGAATCCATTGCCGATACCTTGGAAGGCTTGGCCGGGGCCTGGGAAGACAAGGCCCTTAACGTCGCTCGGTACATCCGCAACCTGGAAGCGGAAGCAACCGCCATCGACGAGGCCAAAAAGCGCATGGAGGTGCGGGCCAGGGTTACCGCCCACAAAGCCGCTCGCTTGCGGGACTACCTCAAGGGCGAACTGGAGAAGACCGGGCTCAAGCCCAAGGCCCCGGATGTGGCCCTACGGTTGCAGGCCAACCCCCCGGCTGTGGTGCTCGATGACGAGACCCGGATTCCGGAGGATTACCGGCGTACTCAGGTCGTCTCCACTATCCTGAAGGCGGAGATCGCGGCTGCGATCAAAGCCGGGAAGGAAATCACTGGGGCACACCTGGAGCAATCCCGTCGCCTGGTGATTGCCTGAGGGAGTCAACCGGCAGGGATGCCGGATTTTTTTTTGTGAGAAAATGGGGAGAGGGTTAAGAAGGAACGAAGAGTGAAGAGACAAGGAGGAAGTGAATATTAGCTAAAATCCAAGGGCGGATCATCGCCAGGTCCACCGTCTGTGAGCAGCCGTATCAGCCAGATCTGGCATCTTAGCGACCAAAGTCAAAGGCGTGATCCAAGCCCACTTCCGTCTCGACTGCAAGCGGACACTCATCAGGCTGATTAATGTGTCCTTTGTTTCCCATGAGAGGGACTTGACTGAAGATACTCACTACGTCAGCATGCGGACAGAAGCAGAGTTCAAGGACATTTGTGGGGGGATTTCTTACAGCCCATGCAACCCCGCTCGCGGCGTTGTGACTATTTGCGAGCGATCCGCACCCGCTGCATCCGGATAATCACCCAGCAAGGTGGGATATCCAAAAATCAGATAATCCCTGGTCAGGCAAGACGAGCGATCACAGATACTTGCTGCGCAATTATGCGCCATATTTTTTCAAACACCACGAAGGCATATTGCGGTGAATTGGCAAGAAAGAGCCTAACGGGCGACCAAAGAGCCTACGCGCGCTATCTGGGTCGGGGTTTACTTGGCGGTGTTGTGCGGGGGCGAACCGCCTTGGCCTTTCACATGAGCCCTCAAAATCGGATCAATAGAATATTCCGCGATTAAAGTTAGAAATGCCTCAATAAGTAAGACAAAATACTAACTAGGAAACAGAAATGTAGAAAAAAGATGCACGATTAATACCCAAGTATTAATGATAGCCCCTGTGATTGTTACTAATATATCACAGGTAATACAAGCCCAATCATAAACCAACAAATTCATAAATATTGAAAATGCAAGGGGGTTTTAGATGGACAGAAGTCATTGGAGTGATTCATGGATTGGGGCTGTTATCGATTTTGTTGGATATTACTTGATTAAATTACTAATTTCTATTGGCCGATTGATACCTGTTTTGCGCGCCCCTATGGAAAATTCTGCTAATTCAATTATTGCCTTTTTATCTTATTTGGGCAGCAAAAGATTAGACTCAGATACTATGCATACGGCTCCCAATCGGGTGAGACTTGTAACAATCTTTGTTATAGCCATTAGTTTGATTGTGGTTCTCATTTTAATTGGCATAAATGTCGTAGTATCATTAATTATTGGAGTAATTACATATTTTTTCATAACTATGATTTGGAAGGAAAACATTGAATAATCCATTTCCTAACAGTTACTCAATTCAGGCATCTAAGTAACGAAAAAGCAATGCCTAATATTCGGCCAAAAAGCAAGTGCGTGCTATCAGGGTTCGAGCGGGTTTGCAGGATCAGTGGTTAGCGTGCACCGCCTTGGGTTAAGTGTTGGGGTAGACAAAAAAAGCACCGATGGTTGATCAACCAACGGGGCTGAATGGACGCAAGGTGGAGTTACTTGCTGCTCTTATGGTGCGAGGTCGAGTAATCCCGAGAGTATCTCTCCGCCTCAGACCTGGAATCACCGTAGCCAACTCAGACTTCACCGTTTGAGTACATCGTCTCAGACTTGTAATCGGGGCCGGGGATCAGGCTGTTTAAGGGTGCCGGTACGACCGGCTTCGCATCGTTAGTGTAGACAGGCTTCGCCATGGTTTGCACCTTACTCTTCGTGGATTAACACCGCCCCTGGTTGGTGGTTCCAACGCTGCTTGGCAGCGTCAGTTCTAAGATAGCGAAGCAACTGTCAGGTTGAGTTTACAAAAAATTGGGGTGATGGGTCGATGTCCGCATCCGACAGAGTTGCTAGCCGGCTACCGCCTTATGATTGGCGATGTATGGATGCGGTAACAGGTACCAGTGTGAACCCAGATTCGTCGTCGCTCAGACCCTTGACACTCCCTCCGTCCTCAGGGTGATCGGCCAAAAGTCGCTACATGACTTGTAGCAGGAGAATCATCAGCATGTACGACTTCCCGCAGAATGAAAAGGCGTTAGAGAAACGCATCTCCAGTTACAGAAATGCGCTTCTAAAAGAACAAAAGCAGTTTGGTTATGTTAACGACGGTGCCGGCAAGAGGTATCTGCTGTTCTCGCTGTATTTAGTATTAAATAACCTGGAACAAGTGCAATACTATCTTTCATGGTATGAAAATGAGTTTTCCGACGATGTAGGCGAGCCGATTCAAATGCTGTGCTGGGCTCTGATTCTGAAAAGACTTGGGAAGAATGCCGAAGCACGAAAGAAGTTAGCGGAAACCATGCTGTCCAATCTTTATATCATTCCAAAGGTGTTGGGCAAGGAAATAGCAGCCTATGATATTTGGTATTCCTCCAGCGATGCAGTTATAAATTATTTTGATTATATGCCACGAGAAGTCATCGCTGCGCTTACGGAAGCGGAAATTCAATGGATTTCCCAGGAGTATGAGTCACTGGATTTTCGTCGCATTAGGGAGCGCTACATCGAGATATACCACCAGCTACAGGGGCTCAAAAACATGGAGGAACGGAAAATGCTCTTGGCGGAGTCACATACTCTGCTGGATGGTCTTGATCAGAAGTAACCAAAGAAAAGCAAGAAATAAGGCAACACATGCCTGTCGGATAAGTCCAAAATGACGCTTGATTTTTTCTGATCAAACGGCGGAATTTAATTTCACAAAACACACCAGCTCACTTATCTGATTTCCCATTTCTGCAATATAAAATGAAAAATTCAAATAAGATGACCGCGGCTGAAGAAAAGGATATGGCTTTGTCGACGCTGAACGGTAACTTGATAGCGTTGAGCAAAACATACAAGGAATGCTATTTGGAGATGGGCAAAGGCGGATTGCTGGTTTATGCCCAAGACATGCTTAAAGGCAAGATTCCAGAAAAACACCATTACAGAACGAAACAGGAACTGCTGGAGCTATTTGATCAGCCTGCTTCACACAATCAATTGGGGAACATGATTGACAATTATGACCCCAAAAAAGAAGGCATCATGGTGTTGATAACTTCGCATGCAAATGCTACCTACTTTGTAACCTGCAAGCTTTAACAGGTCTGTAAATTGATTGAAGGCAGTTCATCACCCAATTGAGCTGCATGTTACGGATGGTTGATCCGGTCTTCATGTCAGCCCTTGATGGTCACCCCCTCCTCTGGACCCAAGCCATCGCTCTTCAGCCTGCCCCTCGCTGGTCTGGGCTGACTCAACTGATTCTCCGGTAAAGGGTTCCGTACACCCACTACCACCCTGCCAGCGCAGGGTCGGGACAACGGCGGTGTTACCCTCGGCTGGAGCCCCCTTCGAGGGCAATCTGCTTTGCCCCTCCACCCTCATCCATGGTGGCTGGATAACACAGGGGTATCGGGTATCGTAAGCCGGGAACTCCGGCGGACCCAAGAACGAGGCCCTCGAAAGCAGAGGCAAGGGTCGACCGGGAAAAAGGGTAAGAAGGGATCAGAGAAGACACCGCGCTATGGATTCGGAAAACACAAACTATATAGAAATACAGTCACTACACTCTGCTTTGCTTTTTCTTTGCCGTTCGGAAGTAAGCCCCCAAATCATGAACAAAATTGAACCCCGCCGTTAAAAAATAAAAAACCTCGTGAAAGTAATGTCACGCTGATCCAGTTTAATAAAACGGCGGGTAGTATTTTGAGTAACCAAAATGCCGTAAAAAAGCCAGTTGCACTCAGAAAGGATTATCTCATTTCTCAGCACAACTGGCAAAATTTGAACAAAGAAGTTTATATATAATTGATATTCAGGCTGCTCTCGTTTCCTGAATTTGGATACTTAATTTGAATTTTCGATTATGCGACCTTGCGATTTCTGATCATGTTCGCACAGTTCACGGCCTTTTTTTGCAGATAATCCAGGCAATGGTTCTTTAAAAAGTCGATAGTGAAGTTGTTCCATAATTTTGCGCTTTTCATCCAAAGATTGAATAGTATCGCGCAATTGCGCTACCGTTTTCTCAGCAGCGGCATAAAACTCTTCGGACAAAGTAATTGTTTTCATATTATCACGCCTTCTCTTTCACTTGCGGTGTTGGTAAAACGGCGCGGTGTGGATAAACGGCAATCGGTATGGTAAGCACAATGTGATCCGGTTCAGGTTGATACCAACCATCCTCGGGTGACCAGATTGTGTTATCCAGCAGGTATTCAAGCAATTCATCGACTATAAAATTTTGTATTTCCATGTCACTGGCAATCAGTTTTTCCAGGCGTTTAGTCACGGCCGAATGGCGCAATTCAATACGTAATGAATTGGGTTCAAAGTTAACCATGAAATATTCTCCTATTCTTGAAGCAGCTTGTTAAAAAAATTGTTAATGGCATCGGCAGTTGAAGTGCGTTTGTCCGGAATGAGGGTACTGATACTGGCCTTTAACTTTTCCGCCGCTTCCAGGGCATTATTATCAACCAGTACTTGGTACGATTTGGCCGCTTCACGTTTGACGCGACGCAGAAAACTGTAGATGGATTGATCATTGAAAGTATGATCAGGGTAACTTTCCCGTAGTAATTCCAGAAGCTGATTGGCGCTCAGATTCTGATAATTATCGAGAATGATTTGTTGTTGTGGTTCAGTAAAAGTCACACGTTTGGCATAGGCGCGTTTCTTTTCCATGGTAGTCTCCATTGTTGTTGAGTTAAATACAAAACCCGGTAAGGACAATAAAACCCTGATTACAAAAAACCAGAAGTGCTTACAATCACAATATCTCCATATAGCTTCTATTTTGAATGAATCATACACCAAACTCAGAAATCAAATATTCCAGAATCAGTAAAATTTTCCAGAAATAATGATGGCTTGCGGTGAAATTCAAAAAAGTCAGGAAGTAATCTAAGCTGGGAAGAAAGGTCGAAATCAGGATTTTTTTAACGGCGGAAGAATAAAATGCTGATACAATTCCCGATACATGAAAGAAACTTCGCCGTTGAATAAATGACATCAGTGAATGGAATCATTTTTTCGGTAAAAGCTCAGGAACAAGTAAATACCTGGTATCACTCATCCGCAACAGGACTCATGATTTCCATTTGCTAACCACATCATTTTGTCCGGTTAACCACGGTACCACCGGTAAACAGGGTACCAGGAGTGCATAGAGACCCGATTGACACTGGCCCGTCTCAAGGACAATCCGCAGATTTCCGCAGATAACCGCAGATCATCCGCAGGTTGCATTCTCCTATGCAATTGATTCGCTTAGTATTTCCTCAGAATCGCGGATTCTGCCCCAAAATGGGTAAAAGAATTTCTCCGCCACTCTCTCTGGCCTCCCCTCCCCTACGCCAAATTCCAAGAAGTACCCAATGGCCCAGAGAAAAAGAGAAACCAGTCAATGCCGAAAGTAATCTCGTTGAGATGTATTGGCGTCGACCATGCTGCTGGGAAGGTAACTACTTTTTCCAGACGAAAAAACATTGAATTGTGCTTCAATGAAACATTCGCCGTTTTGATAATAAAGCGATCATTTTCAATAACAGCAACATCCTTTCCTTGAAAGAAAATCTTGAATGACTGTGTATGAAAGTCTTATGCACAGCATTCATTTCAGAAGAATTTCTTCAAATCTCATCAAGAAATATTAATTTTTTTGTCAGAAAACAAGGAGTCATTTCTGAATGGTTTGGCAGTGTTGAAACATAAGCGCCAAATGTTCATGACTGAGATTCAAGTAAAAGAAGACCATGACCATGGTGCTTGTAAAGAATTTTTTTCTTGAACAAGGAATATATATCATTTTTTCTAGAAAAAAAGTTATCTCTGATCTGATCTGCTGTGGAGTGTTTTCTGGTTGAATTGAATGGTATGTACCTTCACTGTGAAAAACATCCAATGAATTTCATGAAGGAAACACAATCAACCATTTTTCCATACAGAAACATTATTCATTGATTTCTTTCGGAATTCATGGTTCTTCAATCAAACTTAACTAAATCAATTTTTTTCAAGAAATCTGGTTCAGTCCTTCCATTGACTTCGCTGCTTTCCAGGTAATCTGGTGAATTTTACGACCCCCGGGTGAATTACCCGTTCCATCCTCCCAGTCCTTGCACATCTGGCAGGTGTTCGTACTCCTTGGGATTGGCTATGGCTCAGGTGTGGAGATTTCTTTAACGGAAAACAGCACGCATTCCGTCGATCCAAGGAAACCCCTTTGGATACAATCGGTTGGCAAACTTTAATCTGCTGAGGACCTGCGGTGATCTGCGGTGATCTGCGGACATCTGCGGGTCTGCGGCTTGCCCCATAGCGCAAGGACCCTCCCTGGTCCCTACAGTCTCACTTACTCCGGTGTATTCTCACCTTTCACTGCCCTACTTCCCCTGAGCTTCAGCCCGTAGACACTGCCTTGGGGTCGATAGCGTTGGATTCCCAGGCTGCGCAGTTCAGTGGCAAAACGTTTTGCCGACAGATGCGGTGCATTGGGAGTCTTCTCCGCCCATTCAATATAATGCTGATGCAAAGGCCGTGCTGCTACCCGATCGGCTTTGGAAGCAACATAGTATTCTGCAATGAATTCTTCCACTGGATTCACTTCACCCCGAAGATCATTGATATATTTGCGACATATCTCCGGCTCGTGGAAGCCGTGGGCATCATATTTCTTGAGCCCATCCAAAGCCCAGTTGAGGATACCAGGCTTTTCTTTCAATAGAATATCTTCATAGCGTTTGATTTGTTCGTTCTCCTGAAAGACTCTCAGGAAGGGAATCAGTTTCAAACGGCGCCAGATACCATTGGAACGGTCTTCGATTCTCGGTATTTCATTCGTGGCAATGACAAATTTACCCTTGACCCATACTCGTTCATGATCATCGTATAAATTCCGTGCCCGCTCGGAATCACCGCCCACCAGTTTTTTTATCTTAGCACTGTTAAACTGATTGTCTTTTTCCAGTTCCCGCGACATTAATACCCGATAACCAACGATCGCCATGATGTCATCACCCACGGTTTCCCGTTGGGTTTTGATCATGACCGAAAGGGGAATGGCATTGCAGTAATCGCCAAAGAGATTTTCAATAACATTCAGTAGCACCGTCTTGCCGTTGGCGCCGCGACCCAGCAGAAATAAGAGCAGATTTTCCGGATTGTCGCCGAGTAGAAAATACCCCATCATCGTTTGCAGATAATCCATGAGATCTTGTTTACCACACATGATCTCAGCAACAAATTTCTCAAATTGCGGACATCGTGCCTGGGGATCAAAGGCAACGGCGGCAGTTTTCGTCAGTAAATCTTTCGCGTTCCCAGGGCGAAATACGCCCGTGTTCAGTTCAATAACGCCGTTCCGCACGCCAAACAGATAGATATTGTCATCAAACTCCTCGATCGAGCGCTGGGCAACGACCAGTTCCATTTCCCGTGCCACCGATGAAGGCACGGAACTACTCTCGATTCGTTGGTAGATTTTCTCCTGGGCCTTGACATCCGCCGTTAACTTTTGGGGAAATCCGTGAAGAATACGGCGAATGGTTTTTCTCAGATCATGTCGTTGATGATCCTTGATCCATCTTTGGCGCTGGTCATCATAGAGCACAAAAAGGCCCTGTTCTTTGCAATAGATACCTTGTTCACCTAACTGCCCCGTAACATATTGGGCCATGCTGGTGTCGGTCAGACGGGGTGAATCGCTGGCCGCTGGGTCTGCCTGCGCCGCGTGTGAACCATTGAGGCTGGCACGGTGCTCGCCCGTCGCAGTTTCTTCCTCGCTGTCTGTTTCACTCCTTGGTTGGCAATTGGAATTAAAAGAGCTTTCCAGCGAAGATGTTGATGATTTAACGGCGGATTGTAGTTCGGCCTCGGCTGAATAGACATTTTCGGAATTATTTTCTTCTGTTACCATGTTGTTACCTTTTTTCTAAGTAAAGAAAAGCCCGTCCTTTGGTCGTCAAGCGCTTGAATTTTTTGCCGCTTGCGGCCAGGAATCCAGAATTGCATTTAATGCGGGTCTAATTCTAATTCGCTTTCCGGCAAAAGGTCAATCCTTTTTTTGGTTTTTTATAAAAAAGGGCGTCTCTCGTGCCTGATTGCATTGGCATCCCGAATTACACCATCAATAACCGATCAAACACATACACCCAATAGAGCAGGAAATTAATTCCGCCGTTAATCAGGTAACTTCACGAATCGTTCAGCACTGATGGGTCCCTGACTCTTCACTAGCGTTCATGAATTAGCGTTGTCATTATTTTGGCTTTTCCCATGATTATTCTTGGATTACTTCGCTGTCTTCCTCGGTGAACGGCGGAAACACCTCGCCGATCATCCTGGCTAACCGTTCCGCTTGCTCTGGTTGGTTGCTTACCCTCAACTCGGCAACCCGCTCCCACAGATGCTTCTTACTTTGGCGCAGAAAGACCAGCACATCCAGGTCGGTGATCAAGCCCTTTTTCTCCGAAAGAATGGCCGCCACCGCGGCTTGGGAGTGGTTCCGGGCCAGATAGAGGACTTCGGGTAAATCGGACGCTTCTAACCGTCCATCGCGATCAAGCATCATGTTAGGGGTCTCCTTAGAGAAAATTTATTATATTTTCTTGAACGGCGAGTTATCCACTCGCCGCTGACGGTGAAACTTGCGGTGACTTTCGCCACCGCAAGTTTGCTTACTTACAACTCAAAAACACCATCAGGTCTTCCAAAGTAATCATTATTTCTGTCCAGCTTATGGTAACCTTTCATCATCCACGCCAAAATGCCATTTCTTTCACTGGCGATCATGTCCTCAAACGCATCTTCACTTATATTTCCCCCGAAAAATGGAATCACGCGGATAGTATTATTCCGTTCCGTACCCACGTTTATACCACGAGGATCGCTTTTGGTTTCCATAATCAATGTGCCTTTGAGTTTAAAGCATTCCCATTCCTTTTTTTTGGCATTCCATCCCTCTATGGGAAAATCCCGAGTCAGGTCATTCAGACGCTTACTATCAATGTTATTATTAAACTCAGTATTGCTTAACGTCAGTAGATGCTTTCTGGACAGATAAGACAAGTCATCCGCTGGTTTGTCACTATCATACAGAAAGGAGCTGGGCAAAATACCGGCGTAGCCACCCATGACGTGCTGTAAGGCTTTCAACATCAATGTTCCGCCGTTGCCCCCCTGATTCCAAAAGACCAAGACGAAACTGCGATAGTTGACTCCTGCGCAGAGAATGTAGCCGCAGAGCATATGCAAATAATCCAGCAGGGTTTTATCCCCCTTGGTGACTCTATTTAAAAACACTTTCCAACCACTACATTTGGCATTTTCGTCATACTCGCCGTTGAGTCGATAGTCATCGGTCAAATATTGATCTCTTTCCGGCAACACCAGTTTTTTCTCAAAAAATGAATACCCGCCGTTCTCAAAATGCAGCAGGCGAGAGATTTCTTCAAATATAGAATTAGGTATTCTTTCGGCTTCCCTATTAACGGCTTCTATCAGTTTTTTGTCGTTCTCTGGATCATTGAGCCAGGTTAAGTAATCGCTTTTATGCGGCTCTTTCATGTCCTCAAGCAACGTGTTGAGGATTTCCTTGACGGCATGCTCTACTTTCTGTTGACCCTCGTTGACTGACCAATGAGTGCCTGTCCAGAACAGAAAGCCATTATCCGAAGCCCGCACTCGAATAGTTCCTTGAGCATGTTCCAGGACATATCTGGCCAGACTGGCTGCATTCAAAACTGGATACAGATTATCGCGGCTGGATGTGTAGGCTTTTTCCAGCAGATCGGTTATCTCAATCTCGGCCAGATTCGGTATCAGTTTCTGAATCAGGATTTCCGCCTCATGCCGATAGAAGCCGCGATTCGCATAGTCATAGGCCATTCCATAGGCTTGTATTACATCCGCTCCATTTAGGCTTTTTCCGTCATTGGATTTCATTACTTTCTTAATCACCCTACGCAGGTTTTTTTCGGCATTTACATCCTCAAGTTCTAGTGCTTTCTTCTCATGACTTGCTTTCGTCATGGATGCACTTAGTGAAAAGAAATTTTCTTGTGAATTACTCATGTTTTTATTCTCGAAATTTATGCTTAAAAAATGGTATTTCTTGACGTTTTTTGCTGAGGTAACAGAACAACAAAACTGCATCTGATTCATAAGTTCGCCAACATGCCACGTCATTCACCCGATATATTTACATATAGGGTTGATCCAGTTTGCTAATAAACCACAGATTCACGATGACCACTGCCGCTTGCCATAAATTCGCTCATTTATAAATGAACTTATAGGCTTTCGCTGCGAGCCGGGCTACCCGGTTTATCTCGCTGACCCATTCCCTGGTTTCGTACTTGGTCAGTGTCTTGAAGTGGCATAATCAGCCACGATTCCTGTTTATACTCCCCATCAGTTCGTGCGTCTGTTTCCCCGTGGTCGTCAAGCGCTGGGAATTATTTACGCTTGTGGCCAGAATTCCCGGAATTGCAGTTCAGCGGGACAAATTCTAATTCGCATCCCGGCAAATGGTCAACCCCTTTTTTGGGTTTTTTTAAAAAAACCCCCGGTTCCCGCGTCTTCTTGGATTTCCCTCCCGCACTTAACAACCAATTACGCAGCAAACAAACACACTAAATATATCACCAAATTCATTCCGCCGTTAATCAGGCAACTTCACCGATCCTCTCGCGCTTATGGGTCCATAAATGTTTACTGGCGGCCATGAATTATTGATTTAATTTTTTTGTTTAATCATACTTCTTTTCATTTATTACTTCGTTTAATTTCTTGGTCAAATATTATTACCTGTTTCTCATGCCGCACAGTTCGACAACAACACTGTCGTAGTCTATCTTTCTTGGAGAGGACACACTGTTACCACCACTCACTGTGCGCGACGGAGTTTCTCCATGGCAATTTGCATAGCGCTTGCACCTCAACCACCCTCCGTATCGACGACATCCCAATACACTGTACGCCCTGGCGACACGATGACGGCGATTGCCACTCGTTTTGGCTTCGCTTCCTGGCGAGAGATTTACTACCACCCATCTAACGAGTCTTTCCGCAGAAAACGTCCCAATCCGGATAAAATCTTTGTCGGTGATATCCTGCAAATTCCCAGCCATACTACCCCATCCTCTGACATTCCTGGTCTTGTACCAGGCCCCCCTTTCATGCAATTCAGTCCCCTGTCCTACTCAGAACCAGCGCCTGGTACCAACGTTCAGTTTGGAGTAAAGCCAAAGGATGACCAGTTTGACGTTAATTACCGTCATCCAGGAGGACTCAGGATTCGCCTCACCCTTTTCTGGGTGACCAACTGTATTAATATGGATTCCGTAGCCAGTCCTTATCTCGCGCGCACCGAGGAACTTTTCGCGAAGCATGGTCTTGGGCTAGACATCTATCCATCCCGGCAGCGGACAGAGCAGCATACCATCGAAACCCCAAAGAACGTTAATGATGCCGGCGGATTAATGATTAACTCGCCGCCTGAATATAATCACTACAACGAGGTCAGATGGTTGGCGGCCAAGCGGTATGATGATCAGAAAGTACCGGGCAAGCGACAACGCTTGCCCGTTATCTTTTGTGAGTTTCGAATGCCCGCCAAAGGGGTTACGGTGGTTGGCTCACCTTGGCCCCCTTACGTACTTATCAGCGGCAATCTATCGCCTGACCGGGCTACTCTCGCTCATGAGATCATTCATGCGGCTGGATTTGGGCCGCACATTCCGCGACCGTTGAACGTCATGGCGGAGAATGATTCGACAAGGCATGAAATCTACCGGATGCATGTTGAAATGGTAGCAAAAGCATACTTTACTCGTTGATTTTACACCCAATCATTTTTATTGATGAAAGAAAGACCTCGCTGATCAATATTTCAAAGGACGTGGCTTCTTATGTAATTATTGAATATTATAACGGCGAGTTGGTTCAATAAATTTATTTTGCAGTTTCGCAGAAATTTCATCACATCCTGATCGGTAATTAGGCCCTTTTTTTCGCCAGGATCGCGGCTACTCCGGCTTGGGAATGTTCCCGTGCCCACAGGAGGACCACGGGGTGATCCGCTGCTGCCAGACGACCCACTTTAGCGAGCACCATCTTTTTGTGCTCCTGATTGAATTTTTGTGTTCATTTCAAACATCCAGCAACCCGCCTCACGCTCTGGTCACCGTCAGGCAGGTGCCAGCCACCGATGAGGTGTCACTGGGCATCGGCAGTAACCCATCGGCTTGGTGGAGCAACCGGTAACCGTCGAGCAGCCAATGCAGAATGCCCTCCCGTTCCCGGGCCAGCATGGTGTAGTACTGACTCATGCGGTTACCCTCGAACCCACTGGCGGCCAAGGGAATGACCAGTACTTGATTGGCCAGTTCTTCCCGCTGAGATAACCACGTGGGCAGATAATGGCTTATCACCACGATCTTCCCATTCAAGGCAAACGCCCTCTCTGAGTCCTTGTGTGCCGATCTCCCCATCAGGGGTACGCCACTGGCCAAGGCCAGTAAGCGGTTACTGTCCACGGGTTGGCGAAGATCCGCATCCTCCACCGTCAACAACCGCTTTGGGGCGAAAGCAGCCCAATCCAGATCAAGGTCGGGTTGGGTTAACACGGCCCCCGGCAATAGGCCGGCGTAACTCCCAAGAATTTCCCGTAAGGTATGCAAGAACAACCGTCCGCCGTTTCCCCCCCGATTGACCAACAGGAACAGATACGCCAGATAATTGACTTCGGTCCCCAGAATATAGCCACCCAGGAGATGCAGGCACCGTTGCCGGGCTTCATCGTTATCCGTGATGCTGGCCAGAAAGGCGCTCCATAACGGTGTGTCTTGTGGTCCCCGATAGTCAACCGGGCACTGCAAGTCATCGGTCAGGTAATCATCCCGTGAAGTGGTCACCATCCGCTGTTCATCCAAATCATAGCCGCCGTTATTGACATGTAACAACGGCCGCCAGCCTAATAAGTCATCATGGGTGACCTTATCGGCCTCCAACCGCAAAGCGGCGAGTAAATATCTCAGGTTATCCAGATTCTCCAGCCAGGCGGTATATTTGCTCCGCTCTTCCGCATGCATGCCCATCAATAGGGGATTTAACCATTGCATTATTTCAGGAATTATTCTTTCCGGTCCACTCGTGACTTCCCAAAATCTACCATTCCAGAGCAGAAAGCGATTATTCTCAGCCCGAACTTTCAGGTTACCTTGCGCTTGCTGTAAGCAATAACGAGCCAGACCGCGTTCATTCAACAACGGCCGAATGGCGCCTTGTTCACAAGCAAAGGCTTTATCCAGTACCGGTGTCAAATTTTTATTCTTAATACTGGGAATGCATTGACGAATCAAAACTTCCGTCTCACTGCGTGAGAAGTTGCGTCCCGCATAATCGCGCGCCATACCAAACACCAGTCCATAATCTGAGTGAACCTTTGGATCAAGTTCTTCCCGTACCACTGAACCGCCTAAAACTGGCTTTCTTTTCTTCAACCGTTTGTGATGATGATTCCAATACGTCATTTATCTTTTCTCCAGATTTAAAGAAAATTATAATTTTCGCCGTTTTTCTGCATTGAGCAAAATTAACGAGCTTGTGAATCCGCCGTTCCCTCAGACAAGCAAAAATCAATCAAATATTATTTACTTTGAACCATGCGAACGACTGACAGGAGTTATATTTCCATATAGTCCTGGTTTCAATTTCAAATAATCCAGAGATTCAAGACGACTACGGCCGTCTTCACTCCGGACATCACTGTTCATCATGCAAGAGCCCGTCTCCAGCATCGAGCCTGTTGCCTGAGTTTTCTTGATCTCAAGTTCACTGGTCGAATCGCACATTCTTTTCAACAGCATTACTCAATCCTTATCAGCCAGCCTCCCTGTTTTCAACTTCCGATGAGATTGCTGCGTCTGATTCCCCGTTGGTGATTAATCGCCACCTCGACGCGCACTTCATTTTTTGACCTCCGGGTATGTAGATATACCAACAGATCACGCTGCTTGGTCCGGCGTCAGGGTTTACCCCCTGACCCGGTAAGAGTTCGCGTTATCTACCCCTTCCCCCAGGCATCCCCGCAGATGGCTCTTGGTCATCAGGGAGCGTTAGTTTCCTAACGCTCCCTGGTAGCCAGGAGCTTTCTGCTTTTGGATGCGTGTTTACCGATGGAGGTCGATATGTGCTGGCGACATTGGTGGCGCGGGAGTTGGCTGATGCTGGCTCTGATGTGCGCTTATTTATTGGCTTATTCCTGGCAATTAGCGTTGGTGACGCTCACGCCCGTCGATGCCGTGGCTCAGGTGCGAGCAACCCTGGCGGCGGGTGATTACGCGACGGCTGCTGCCGAGGTTCGGTACTTCCAGGACCTGGTACCGTTGGAAGAACAAGAGGCGTTACTGGCGTTGTCTGCGGACATCGACCACCAGCGCGACCGTCTCGACTATCAGTTCACGCAACTGGTGACGGACCCCTTGCTGACGGGCACTTCCGATGAAGTCGCCGGCCAAGCGGTGGCGTTGGTTACTTCCCTGACCCTTTGGGGTGATCTTCGCGATTTGACGCAACAGGGCCTGCGTTACTTACGCCACGAAACCGTGGATGACTGGGTAGTCACCCTGTCGCTCTTGGGTCTGGCCGCGAGTGCCACGCAAGTCGTGACCTTGGGTACCAGTACTCCGGCCAAGGTGGGTGTGGCGTTTTTGGCGATGGCCCATAAGGCCGAGGTCTTGACCGCGCCGTTTCGCCGCTACTTGGTGGCGTTAACCCGGGAGGCGGTTACTTCCCGCTCATTTCAGCCCGTTGTACCGTCCTTACAGCGCCTGGATATCTTGGTTCATCAGGTGGGTGTTGCTTCCGGTCTGCGCTTGATGACGTGGGTACGGGGTCCCGGTGATCTGCATCGCCTGGCGACGTTGACCCGGCATTTTGGGACCGATACGCGCCCCCTGCTTCAGGTGGGTGGGGATGCCGTACTCCCCCTTGCCCATCAAGTAGAGCGACTCGGCGGCCCCGAGGTGATCAAGGCCGCCAGTCGCTATGGACCGCAGGGCATCCGGACGCTGGGATTGGTCGGGCCGGTGAAGTTCGTCAAGTACGGTGCACGCCTGGCGAAGATTGGCTACCAGTTGCCCTGGTTGCAGTGGTTGGCCAAGGCATGGTTACGGCTACCGACCTGGGTACTGGTGTTCGGTATCGCCTTGGGGGTGCTCTTTGGCCTCCCTTGGCCCTGGCGCAAGGTTTTCTCCTGATTCACTGAGGTTTTACCACCATGACTGAAGAACAACGCGAAAAACTCTGCAAACAGATCGCGGAGAGTTGGCTGGATAGTTGCGACCTGAATGACCTGGAACGGTTTTTCTATGACGCGCAACTGGAAGCTTTGCAAGCCAGTAGTGAGGAAGAGCTACTCAACCATGCCCGTGATCTCGAACTTGATGCCGAACTAACGGTGAACTGAACTTCGCCGTTTACCCCATACCCGGCTGTTTACTCTAGTCAGTATTCAACGGCCGAATGGTATTGGTATCTTCAAGTTACGTCTTGAGTACCTGTTGGTACTCCTGATGGCTAACCGACAAATTGCTCTCCCTGATCAATATGAGAGGTTAAATCCATGACGGCGGAAGAACGCAAATATCTCTGCATGGAAATCATCAACGAGTGGTTGGATCTTTCCGGTGAGCCTGACATTGAGGAGTATTGGTATGATTTTCAGATGGAATCCCTGTCTGCTTGCGATGATGACACGCTCCTTAATGAGGCCCGTAAACTGAAAATTGATCTGGCACGGTTGATGAACTGAACTTCGCCGTTTACCTCATACCGGCTGATCTATCCTCAATTACCCCCATCATTCCTTCAACCCTTTTCGGAAGCCATGTGCTATCCGAAAGGGTGGCCTTGGACTTCCGCACGTCAAGCGGAGAAATCCCATGCGCAGAAAATCATCTCTGGGTCTGGCTATAACCCTGGAACCGGATACCGTTCGACGATCTGGTTTATCCCCGGAAGATCAGGAACTGATCGCCAAAGCGGTGGCTTGTCTCGAAGCCAAATACCTGGTGAAAAAACCGGCGCTAAACAGCCCCGAAGCCACGCGGGATTACCTGAAATTAAGACTGGATGGCATGGCCTATGAAGTCTTTGCCCTGCTGTTGCTGGATACGCGGCATCACGTTATCCATTACGTGGAGCTGTTCCGGGGTTCCATTGATGGCGCGTCGGTTCATCCCCGGGAAGTGGTGCGCCTGGCCCTGGCCCATGACGCTGCCGCAGTCATAATGGCCCATAATCATCCCAGTGGCATTACTGAACCTTCACAAGCGGATTTGCGGATCACCCAACGAATTAAAGACGCTTTGGCGTTGATTGATGTTCGGGTGTTGGATCACATCATTGTTGGTGAAGGTACGGGCGTGTCCTTTGCTGAACGCGGGATACTGTGACCCTTGCTAACTTACAAAGATAGTGACTCATCAACTGATGAAATCAGCTTGGGGATTCATGCCTGTTATTCATTCCTGAGTAATGGGCTTTTTTTGTATTTCCGCCGTTATATACCCCCAAAAAAAAGGCCACTTCATTCCTGAAGTAGCCGTTATTATTCTTTTACAGCCTGCAATTCTTCATCTTTCTATTTAGCAATAATATAACCGCTAAATAATTATTCTATGGTCAGGTTATAGGTCACATCCAAAGCAAAGTCACCCGCTGTGGCTTTAAAATGAAGGCTGTGCGGTCCTGGTGTTGGAGGATCAAGCAAGAGCCAGTAACCATCTGAGACGAGCGAGTCCGTATTGCCTGGAACTGAAAGTTGTCCAGGTGGTACCAGCCCTTTCGGTGGAGCGATAACCGTAAAGGATGGGGATCTCACTCGAAATTGAGAGGGATTTTCAAAGCAGGCAATACCGTCCATTGTGCAATTGATCTCGGTGACGGAATCTATGAAGCCCGCTACCAGTTGCCTCAAGTCAAGGAGCGTTTCTTTGCCACCGGGTTTGAACCCAACATTGTTGATGATGGGGAAGAAAATGGGCTTACCAGCCGGGATGGTACAAGAGCGCTCAATCGTTCCGCCAAAACCTCCGGCAAGAAACCATACGTCATCATATTGTTTTAGGCCGCAATTCGCCCCTGTTGGGTCCACATTGGGATTGACCGCTGCTGGGATCGAAAGCAACCATTGCCACCACCTCGCGCTCAGTTCGCCGTAATTTGCCCCATAGGTATCAACTGCGGCAATGGTGGGTGGGGTCGGACCTAACTCAAGGATCTGACAGTCGTAGGTCCATGATGGACTGGCACACCACATCCACACCCAAACATCACCCGAGTATCCCGCAGGTATCAAGGAAAGAGGGATCTCACAGGTATCAGATCCTATGGGACAGGACATATAACCGAAGTCACTATAGGCACAGTAACCAGGATTTCCGCTGCTCCCTAAACCGCCGCCTAAATATGAACAACCCTCCATGTAGAGTTCTGCGCCTGTAGCCGTGGTACGTATCTGCAATTCGCCTTGTGCAACTGCCGTCGAGGCGAAAGGGCCTACAGCTAAGCCCGTAATCCCCAGCAGCATTGAAAGCCCTAATATGATGCGTTTTATTGATTTTTTGTTCATTGGAGTGCTCCATTGATCTAATCACCTTTTTTACTTCCACCGCGACCGTTGGGTATTCGGTCACTTTAATAATAGTGCATTCTCTACGGTCCCGCTGCCCAGTATTTTTACTGATGATGCGATGGACGTTTGCTTAACATTTCATCATTAAATGCTGATTATTATCAAGAGCGAGGTCTCATGCACAGACCTATAAATATTTTCATTCGCCTTCATCAGCATTTTAATAATCTCAATGCACCCGCCGTTCATTCACTCAATTTATCCTCGCCGTTAATTATCTTCCTTTTATACCTCCTCACTTTAACCATTAGGCTTTTTTCAATATTCCGTATTTCTCCAGTCAATATATAGATGTAGTAGGTAGAGATTTTTCCGTTTTTTAACGGCGAAATCCGTTGGTGCTTTTCACCGACTATTCTTTCTACCTTGCCTGGAGAAAACCTGATGACAACGACCAAACGTTTCAACGTGGCCAAGACCTTTCAGGTCGACATGCCACCCAAACTGGAGATTCTCGGCTTTGCCGATAATTCCCATCCCCAGATTCCCGTGGTTAAACCCTATCGGTTTCGCCCGGATCTGCTGCGCGCTGTCATTGCTTACCTGCATGATGCTGGTGGCGATGCCCTGTATCTGACCGGACCCACGGGGGCCGGTAAAACCAGCCTCATCACGCAACTGGCGGCCCGGCTGAATTGGCCGGTGCAAGCCGTCACCTGTCATGGACGGATGGAACTGAGCAGTCTGGTCGGTCAGTTTGTCCTGACCAACGGCTCTACCCAGTTTGTCCATGGCCCCTTGGCGACGGCGGTTAAAGAAGGTCACCTGCTGATTCTCAACGAATCCGACCTGATGGACCCGGCTGAATTGGCCGGTTTGAATGACATCATCGAGGGCCAACCTCTGGTGATCGCCGAAAACGGCGGTGAGGTGATTAAACCCCATCCGATGTTTCGGTTGTTTGCCACGGGTAACTCGGCGGGATCAGGAGATACCTCGGGCTTGTACCAAGGGGTACTCCGGCAAAATCTCGCCTTCATGGACCGCTTTCGCGTCGTCCACGTCGATTATCCCGCTCCCGAGCTGGAAAAAGCCGTGGTCCTGGCGGCGGTACCGGCCATGCAGGCCGACATCATCGACAAGATGTTGTTGGTGGCGGCGGAAATTCGCCGGCTCTTTGTCGGTACGGATCGGGATGCCCCGGAACTGACGGTCACCATGAGTACCCGGACCCTGGTGCGTTGGGCGTACTTGAGCGTGATGTTTCGCGGTGCGCCCCACTTGTTTGACTACACCCTGACCCAAGCCTTGACGGCACGGGCGGAAGCCAGTCAACGCGAGGCGATTCATCGTATCGCGGCGGATATCTTCGGCCTCTATTGGAGGACGCACGATGTCAACGCGGCCCTTTAGGTTGTTTCGCTTTTACCATGCGAATGGTACGGCCAAAGACTGGTGTTATCGCAACCTGGAAAATGGTACCGCCGAAATTCGCTGGGGGTCGGCGGATCGTCTCTATCATTGGCAGATCAAATCCCTCACCCAGGCGTTGATCCGCGCTGAACAAAAGGAGGCCAAAGGCTACCTCTTTCTCGGCTGTATTCAGCTTGATGAACGGGGTAATCGTGTACCTACTTAGTTGGGTATTCCTTCTGAATTTCTGAACTTTTTCCCTCACCCTTGATGAGCCGTTGGCGGTGTCATGTTTGCCGCCCGGCAAACGTGGCGTCGTCAGTGGCCAGGAGTCTATCCATGGTCAACATGACCCACATTACCGATCAGCTCACCCTGATCATCCTCAAGACGACGATCTGGTCAGGACGCAAGAAACTGGTCCCGGATGACCTGCAATTGCAGTCGGGGGATGTTCCCCCGGAAGAGCTGGTCTCGTTGGGCTCCAAACGGATTTGCGACCCCGATCAACTCAAGGTCTTTCACCGTCTCAAGCAGACGGCGGAACGGCTGTGTCTGAAAGTCGGTACCCGGTTTTTGGGTGGCTTTGCCGTGCCCCATGACCAGACGGAACTGTTGGCCAACAAGCTGGAGGAACTGAGTCAGGAATTTACCTCGGCAACTGCCGACTTTGTGAACAACTATGATGCCGCCCTGAAAGACTGGATCATCCGTCTGCCGTCGTTTGAAGAGCCGATTCGGGCGGCGATTGAGCCGGTGGAAGTGGTGCAGAAAAAACTCGGCTTCAGCTACCAAATGATCCGCTTTGCCCCGGCCACCCAACCGGGTTCGTTGCAGGAGGAAGTGGCCGCCCTGGGGGATGGCATCTTTGCCGAGGTGGAACAGATGGCCCGGGATCTCAAGGAAGCCTTTCAGGGGAAAACCAAACTGCATCGGCGGTCGTTGGGCACCTTTACCAACATTCGCGACAAACTCGCCTGCCTGAGTTTTGTCGATGTCCGGATACAGCCAATCATTGATGCCATCGAGGATTGGCTGCGCCGGTTGCCCGTGGAGGCCCACATCACCGGGGGCCTGTTTACCGAGGGTTACGGCTTGGCCTTGCTACTCAGTAATGGCGAACAAATGGCCCGGCATGGGGTGGGGCAGTGGCAGGTGCTCCACGAACTCATTCCGGAGGCGGAGGAGATTTCGCACCCGGAAGATGACGCGACCAGTGTTATGGTCCCGGAGTTTATCCCCCCGCCGGTGAATCACTCACCGGCACCGCTGCCGTCGTTGTTCTTTTAGACCACCGGACCTGGCCAGACGGCCCGGTCCTTTACCACCCTGCGGGGCATGGCGACCCCGGAGGGGTCCCATGCTGCCGCGTTTTACTTCGGAGCATGTGCAAATGTCGACGTTAACCAATGCCTTGCCGATTGTTGCCGCTGCTTACGGGCGCAAATTCGGCGTGCAGGTGCAGGTGGGCGGGTCCCAAGCCTGTACCAACGGCAAACTGATTCAAATTCCCGCCCTGACCGATGATCCGGAAGCCAAGCTGTTGGCTTATGGCTATGTGACGCATGAAGCGGGGCATCTGCGGCACACCGATTTTGCCGTGTGGCCACCGACCTCGCCGGTGGGGGTGTTCATCGAAGGGGTGATCGAGGATGTGCGCATCGAAAATGCGCTGCTTCAGGATTACCCCGGTTCCCGGGTCACCATGGATGCCGTGATGACGGCGCTGATTCAGCGCCAACAACTGGTCCCGGTTACCGAGGGCGATGAACCAGCCGATGTGCTGTGTAACGGCTTTTTAGCCCTGGCCCGGTACCATTTCCGCGGCCAGAAGGAACTCGCTGTTCATGCCCAAACTGCGGAAAGCATCATGCGGGCGAAGTTCACCGCACGGTTTGTCAATCGGCTCAGGGGGTTGATGACCGAGATTAACGGACTGCAAAGCACGGCAGACTCCAAGGCATTGGCCCTGAAAATTCTGGAGTTGATGCAAGAAGAGTCGCAACCTCAGCCACCGGCTGCCCAACAGACGGCCGAGGGCCAGGAGCAGCAACCTCCAGACGCTAACGCCTCGGGTCAGGGACAGGGTCATCAACCCGCCACTGATTCGGGTACGGGTAACGATCCGGATTCTTCTCAGCAGGAACAGGGTCAGAAGGGTGGCTCTGAAGGCGCAAATAAACCTGGAACAGATCATCAGGATAACGACCAGCCTCAGGGTGCTGAAGGGGCCGGTAAACCGGAAAAAGGTCATCAGGATGCTTCGGCTCAAGGTTCTCCGGTAACCGCTCATGCAGGGGAACCGGATCAACCGGGTAATGCCGGTCAACCGGGTTCTCCGGAGCAAGCGGATGATGGGGGTCAAGCGGGTAATCCCGGTCGGGAGGGTGCTGGTCGCTCGGCGTTACGGGCCGCATTGTCGGCGGGGAGTGATGACCTGCCGGAAGATGTCTTTGCCAAGGTGGCGGAGTTGTTGAATGCGGCCCAAATGCATACGCCCACGTTGTTACCGACCTTGGTCCCGTTCCAGGGTGACCACGAACAAGGGGCGCAGATGCTCAATGATGTACGGAAGCATTCGGCCCATTTAACCGCCCGGTTGCAGGGACTGGTTCAGGCCCAGCGCTTGACGAAAAACCGGACGACCAAACAGGGCCGGGTGCTCGATCCGAACAGGCTGCATCGGGTGGCTGTCAATGATGCCCACATCTTTGCCCGTAAGGAGCACAAGCAACAGCCCAATACCGCGTTACACCTCCTCGTCGATCTGTCTTCCTCGATGAGGTACGGTCGAGATCGAACGGCATTGGAAGCTGGCATGGCCTTGGCCATGGCCTTAGAAAATATCCCGGGGGTGACCCAGGCCATCACGGCCTTTCCCGGTCATCTGGGAGATGGGGACCAAGTGGTCAAGCTGCTCGGACATGGCGAACGGTTAGCGGATCAGGTGGGCAGATTTGTGCAGGAGGGGCGGGGAAGTACCCCAATGACGGGGGCGTTGTGGTTTGCTGCCGCCGATTTACTGGCGCGAACGGAACCACGGAAAGTTATCCTGGCACTGACCGATGGGGAACCTAACCATCTACCCTCCGCGAAGGACATGATCAAAAAAGCCCGTCAGGAAGGCATTGAGGTCATCGGGATCGGTATTCAGCAGGATGTGCGCGGACTCTTCCCGGTAGCCATCACCATTCATGATGTCGGGGATCTGAAGCGGGAACTGTTTCGCATCGCGGAACGGTTGCTGGTGAAGGGGTAGGGGAAACCGGGGGCGGAGAAGAAAATAGCTAACAGCTTGACAGGCTGATACTTTAACTGTTGCTTGGGAAAGGTGGCAGTTTTTTATTGAAAAATAAATTTCGCCGTTAAATTATCCCCATAGTGGACGGGATTACACCGCATATAAAGGCTAATGCATTAAAGAACAGGGCAAGGCAAACAATTTATTTGAGATCTTTAAGCATTTGAATTGCATCAGCATCACCATTCCTTGCAGCCATCCTAAACCATTTTAGAGCCTCAGTTACGTTCTTCTCAGCGCCATAACCATTTAAGTAAACAAGTCCAAGATTGTATTGACAGTCGCTGTTTCCATTTAAAGCGGATTTTCGATACCAACTGTAAGCTTGGTAGGCATCTTCTTTTACACCTTGTCCACTCTGATACATTCTTCCCAATTGACACTGAGCTGCTTCATCGCCGTTCTCCGCTTTAACTTCCCAAGCATTAAAATCATCTTCAGAATCTTCCTGGCTATACGCATAATTTTCATCATCGACAGAATCAGTGGAATCGGCTGGTGGAGAGGATATCGCTAACCTGTTTTCTTGATACTCGTTACAAACTGAAGGACTTGTTGAATAAAAATAATCAATCACCTTCCCACTATTATCTTTTCTTTTTGCAACTAGAGTCTTGCTACCATCATGAATCACAGAAATAGCAAAGTCGTACAAATCAGGATACTTCTTTCTTAATTTTTTGAGCTGTTCTTCTGGTCCCTCAACCAAGAATTTGTAGCAAAGCGGGGCTTCATCGGGTATCTTTTCTGTTGGTGGGAGTTCGGCGGCATAATAAATAGGGTATTTTCCTGGAAATGCATCATTGAGTTTGTAAAAATCATTTTGATTTCTCTGTATGTTTCCCAATAATGTAAGATTTTCCTTCGCGCGAGCATGCCCTTGTTCAGCGGCTTTGGTGAACCAGTGGATTGCTTCGGGTATATTTTTTTGGACACCGAAGCCTTCGGCATACATCATGCCCAAATAATTCTGGCTTTGCGCATCTCCGTCATGAGCTAAAGGATGCCAGATTTCAACGGCTTTACCGGGTTCACCGCGCTCATATGCCTTAAGTCCATCAGAAGCATCATATAACGGGCGACTCATGGCTTGACTGTTTTTCGCGACAGGTGCTACTGCAACATCCAATTTATCAACGTGATTATGGGCCGTATTCACCCTGATTAGTAAAGCCGTGAAAATGACTGCCAAAAAAAGGGCGACAAATATTATGCCAGGATTGATGCTCTGCCCAGTCTTGGTTTGTTCTTGGTTATGGATCGGCTTTTCTTGGGGAAAATCTTTTGATTCGTTCTTGGTCAGTTCTTTTTTGGGTGCTGGTACTTCGTTGTCAAAATCTCTCAGATCATCCTCGCCGTTCAACCGTTTAACTCGATATTTCACGTATAAAATTCTGGCATACCATTCTATTTCATTAGAATCAATGAGTGCCCAGTTCCATATTTCTTCATCTTTTTCATCGTGATCGAGCTCGAATTCAGCTTGCTTTTGGAAAGATGAAATCAAGGTTATGGTTGAGTCAGGAATGGGAGAGAAAAATGCATGTGTAGCGGAAGTAGATTTGTTTGCTTGCCGCTCATTAGTGATATCCAAGCCCGTTAGTTGATTGAATTGCTTACCAACACTATCGTTATGTTTTTTTATTTCCTCTTGCAGGGTCTTTATGCGGGACTCCTCAAGACGATTTTCCTGCATGTAAGCTTTTGCTGACTTTATTGTTTCTTGCCATGAGACATAGGTCAGGTACTGGTAGTTCAGGTCATAAGCAACTCTGAAGATAAGATCAACCATGATATCGCCATAATTTTTAATTTCATCTTCCAGGTTGATTTGTAGATATCTTATCGAATCACGAAAAGACGACGATACGGCATATTTAGCGATAAGTCCCGCACGCGCTATAAACCGACACCGCTCCAATCCGTATGTTTCTAAATCTTCTTTAACAAACAGGGACGGGGGGAGATCATTTATAATTGCAGCAGGTGATCGCCAACATTGTTCAAGGATACGGCGAATCGTTTGCAGATAGGCTGGCGATTTTCGTTCTTCCTCATCAGTTACCAGTTTACATACTTTTACTGGCGGGGGAGTTGGTTTTGTCGCTTGGGGTATAGTTACATTTGGGTTATTTGGGTTGATATTATGAGTAAAAATATTTGCGATTGGTGTCGGTGCTGTAGCGGTCGTGTCCGTTCTGTAGAAACCGTTAGGAGTTTGGCTGCTACTCCTTAAGTGAGTAGGGAGTGTGATTACACCTAATTCAACGAGTTTCCAGAAACAATCCATGCACGCTTGAACATCAGCTAGCGCATTATGAGCGTTGCTGAATCCACGTTGAAAAACATGATAATGCAATTCAGTGAGCGTGGGTGGCTTATATCCAGATTTACCGCTAGGGTATGGTCGCCTGCACCAACTCGTAGCTGATTTCATGGTGCAGAATTCTGTTTTATCCCCGAGTGGCGATGTCCTATTTGCACGCCGGTAACTAGATTCCAGCATGCCGATATCGAAATGCAAATTATGCCCCACAATGGCTTTTGCGGAATTGACAACCTCGCTGAACTGATTTAACACCGTGTCGAGTGGTTTTCCTTCACGCCGAGCAATATTGGTTGTTATTCCATGGATAGAAGCGACTCGATCTGGAATCGTATAGCCTTGAGGATAAATAATATGATCAGCTTTTCTTTGAACAATTCCATTCTGATCAGTCAATATCCAAGCTAATTGAACCACATGATCGTTATTTGAACTGGTACCAGTCGTTTCGGTATCAAAAAAAAGGAACATCGTCTACGCCCAATGCAAGTCAGTCAAAATCGCAAAAATGAAGAACAGAACTTATTTTTCGCCGTTGAAAAAAAGAGAACGAATGAATGATAGTCTGTAACTTCCAATGTCACATATCCCACTCGAAGCAACTAGTCCTTTCGTGCAGGATGACTTAACAATCAAAAGAATATCCCCTTTTTTCTTTGTAACTGAGCGGCAACCGTCTGCACTTGCGAACTCAATTCCTTAATGAGTGTTTCATTTGCACGCCAATTCATGCTGATCCCCTCCATGATTTCCCCCTGCGTCTTTTGTAACGCCAGGATCTGATTGATTTGAACCTTGATATCACTTTCCAAGCCGGCCTGCCTCTGTTCAAGAGCCGAAAACCGATTACTTATGTTCTGGAGCGCAGTTTGTGTCACCTTGTAATCTTCGGCAAGGCTTTTACTCGTCTCCGTGACTTTAATCACATCCGCACTGAGCGTTGACTGTAAGGATTGCAGCGTACTATTGACTTCAGAAATTGCTGTAACGATATCCAGGGTCGCGATTTTTTCCACTAACGCCGGAAAGGTCGTTGCCGTCTCGGCGATCATTGCCTTGCTGATCTCGATGGATGCTGCCAGTTCAGCTACCTGGACTACCACCTCCTTGAGCTTTCCGGGTACCTCATCCATGACCGTACATAGACTGGTCAAGGCATCTCCGATGCCGTTTAACCGTTTCGAGGCATGGACATATTCATCCGCGCGTTTCTTGATGGCCTTGAGTTCATCGGCGACCTTGTTGAGTTCAAGCACCGCCGTGGCGAGTTCAGCGTTATCCGCCATCGCTAGACTCCATGAGTGGAAGGAAGGGAGGACCTGACCTGATTCAGTAAATTACCTAACCAGTAATCACGGACTGATTTTTTTTCCAGAAAACGCTGAAAAGCTTCATCCTGGAAGCCGTGCATAATCAGCCAAACTCCGTAGACACTTTGTAAGCGATCAGCCAAATGGTCGTCCATCTCAGTGCAGTACTCCATGATGGCATCACCATGCTGTTTGGCGCTCGCTACCCCATAGGATTGACTGGCGTATTGTAAAGCCGCCTTTAATTCCTCTTCACTTCGCGCCAGCCCATCCTGAGAGGGTTGAAGACGGGTGATGGAACTGATCGCCAGTAACCCGGGATGCATAGGATAACTTTCCAATACCCGTTGACAGGCCCCATGCAGTTCGTTGATTTCATCCCGACTGTCGACCCGGACAATGTTAGTCCAGGCCAGAATGTCCTCCACCAGGATCAAGGCTTCGAGATCCTTGGTGAACTTTTCGGAAACCTGTAAATACATCAATAATGCTTCACGAAAGCCTTGCGGATCACGAAAGCCTAATCTGGCGAATTCGAGCATTTGCCGTGAGGCTTGGCGGCGTTTTCGTTCAATTTTGTCGTAAATATAGGCTGTTAATGCCTGGGCAGCCGCGTACTCAAGATCCCCAATCGTCTTGGCTGCAAGAATGGCATCTTCACTCGGTGTTTCTGGTTTAATTTGGTATTTCCCCACATAATCCCGGAAATGACGCACCAGATACTGGCTGTAGTCATTCCAATCATCCTTGCATGCCAGCCATTTCTCGTTAATCTTCAACTCTAGGGTCTTGGCGTTATAATCTTTCGTGTAATCGTTGATGACTCCCAGGTGGAAAAGTCTGACAACGGCATATTCGAGGACATGCTCGTCCGTGATGGCTGAAGAGGATCGCTCCTCGACTGAGGGGGAATAACTTAAAACCGGAGTACCATCAACCTCGATGGTTTTTCTGATTTTTTGCAGTACCAGTCTGATATTTCGCGCATCATTATCCGCTCCCGAAAATGTGGTTAAATGAAAGTAGAATGTTTTTACAAAGTCACCCCCACCCCAACGATTTTGTGCTCTGAATGCCTTGTAGACTTCTCGAACCTGGTGGATGTTCAGTTCAGGCGATAATATTCTATCGACAATGTCAGGGCTTTCATCGGAAAAAAGCAGAATAGCTTCCGCGGGTTGTCTATCACGTCCCGCACGCCCTACTTCCTGATAATATGCCTCAGGCGACTGAGGGGTCATATAGTGAATGACGGAACGAATGGATGGCTTATCTATGCCCATGCCGAAAGCGGTGGTGGCGACCAGGACCCGAAATGACCGTGGCAGTCCACTGATATAACAGCGTTGCGTATCGGCCTTAATGAGGTCCCAGGATGCTCGGGTTTCCTCCGGTAGCAAAGCCCACATGGGCTTACACTGGTCAATTTGATCACGGGTTAATTCATGAGCTTTTCGGTGATAATAAAAAACGGCATATTTCGTCCAATCGGGTTCTTCGCCACAATAAAAGCGTAGCTGATTGGCAGGTACCTGTTTCAGCATGTTCGCGGCAACCGCGAGCACCCCTTCGTATCCGCCAATAAATCGGCAGAATACCAGCAAACCTTCCGCCTCTTGTATCTTCTGGGCCATGAACTGCCTGACCAGTTCATCAAGTCGTTCATCTTTATTATTTTGCGGCAATTTATAACAGCGCAGGGCAATCTCCTCACGATCTAATTTCTTCGCGCGAATAATGGCTTCTGATCCGAGTATTCCCAGTTCCCGTTGTACATCCGCGAGGACGATGGAAGATGCGGTGCCGGTAAGCGCCACCAGCGGAGCCGAAACCCCGAGACGCTGGGTACGTTCCTTGGCGATGCGGCTCAGACTCAGATAGGAGGGGCGAAATTCATGGCCCCACTCACTGACGCAATGGCATTCATCAACCACGACTTGGCTTACTTCGCCAATGCTGGCCCGAAAATGATTGAGGTCTTGGCGGAAGGATTTGATTAAAAAGCGTTCTGGCGAAATGAGCAGAAACCGTACTCCACCCGTGGCGAACAGCAGACTGGCTTCGCGTCGTTGCTCCAGCGTTAGCGCACTCGACACCTCTTGGGCCAGATCAATCCCAAGTTCCACTAATCTATCTCTTTGATCCTGCAACAGTGACTTCAAGGGCGACACATAGAGCGTCAATCCTCCCAACAAGAGCCCGGAAAGTTGGTAAGTCAGACTCTTGCCGCCGCCCGTCGGGAGTAACCCGACTACATCCCGACCACCCAGAATCCTACAAAGTATTTCGTATTGACCGTCGCGCAACTCTGCTTTGCGGAATAAATCCCGGACAAAAGACTCAATGAGGGATTTTTCGGGATTCGCCGCACAGTACATCCCACTGGCGAATTTCCGCCTGGGAATTGAGCCAGTCATGTTGGCGGGCCGGGACCACGCCAGGGGGGTATCCGTTGCGAATGGGCGTTTGTAAGGTTGCAGTACCGATATATCAACGACGAGATCGGCTTGTTCCGTTGAATAACGAAAACGGGGTGGGTCGGCGATTCCGTGCAGTTCCGCCAAGCGTCCAAACCAATCCTGTAAGTCAGTTACCGCAAATTCGCCAATGGTCGTTTCGGCCTCAATGACGCGAATTCGCGAGGTTTTTTCCCAACTGATTATGCCGCGACGCAATGCCTCCAGAATCAGAAACTGCACACGCGCGATCACGGTCGCGCCCCAGATACAGGTCGTCAGCGAGGAGGATCGCGGTGCGGGACTCGTGGGCTGAAATCCCCATTTATTTGAGCCATTCGCGTTTTGTAGATAACGGGTTAGCTCCGTGCGTAGGGTGATCGGGTCATTGAGGCGGGCGACGGGGACCCGCCAGACCTGCCAACCTTGAGCCTTGAGCGCTTCATCTCGTTTTCGGTCTAGGTGCGGTTGATGAAAGGGGCCATCGACCTCGATAACCAACTTGATGCCCCGATGGGTTTCTAGGGCAAAGTCGGCGCGTTGGCCCTCAAATACGCGGGGTTCTAACCCCAGACTGGTGAGTTCCCTTTGCAGGCGCAGAAAGTCGAGTAGCGGATAACCGAGGGTGGGTATCAGCACCTCTTCAAGGAATCTTTTCTCCGCCTCGCTGCCTTTTTCAGCAATGTGAAAATTGAACCTTTCCCATGGGTCATCTTGATCGTCCGCTGCAACCTCACTTTCCCAACGCGCTGTTACCAGACCGAATTTGAAAAAATCGTCGATTATAAAATGTTCAATAAGATGACCCAGGTTTCCGGCTTTGTCCTGCCGTAACTCAATTCGCCAGCCAAGTAACGATGCGAACAGTGTCGCGAGATGTTGTTCCGCAGCCCAACTCGGTGGAACCCACTCCCCTCGCTCCAACAAACCTTGGGCTATATCCAGGATGCCCAGGTCATGGTCCGGCAAGCGTTCAGGGGATTCAATAATCTGGTCCATATCCCAGAAATGGCTTCCGAGAGCGGCGCGCATTTCCCAGAATTTCTTTTCCCTAGCGAGACGAATTTTACGATCAAAAAGACCTTGCCAAAAATGCTCCTGATGCAAAAAGATGGGGATGGAGGAAAGTCGAGATAACCGGATCATGCGTCTGATCTTATCGGATTTTAATTTTACCGAATTTTAAAGAACACCCACAGCCCAGCGATGAGTGCCAGGATCAAACCGATTACGGTTTCCACTACATGAGGATTCCCTATCATGCTCAGCCAAAGAGAAAAAACACCAAAGCCAACCAGCAATCCAAGCAATTTTGCCATCAAATTCCCCCGGCCAAGATTTTTCTTATTGTCGCTGAGTCTAGTACCCCGCCGTTATTTACACAAGATACCCACTGACTGAATGTCCTATCGTTCGAGTTGGATAAGCGAGGATTCTTAGCGACCCTCATCCCGCCGTTACCTCAATCCACTTGGAACTTACCCAGCCAGATTCACAAGCACCGTTATAGGGCTGTTGCGGCATGATGGGACTACTCACGCCGCACTGACGCTCAGGATTGGCGGGCACAACAACAACCCCATACCATCCACCCACAGCATCGCAAATATAGACGCTCTCCCCTGTGTAAAGCTTGTCAAGCAGTGCGGCTTGGCTACTCGGACCAGCCCGTAAGGCGAGAAAGCCGTCACCCCCGGGCTTCAACCCCGACACCATCCCCATGGAACCACAGGCATCAAACTCCGGGTCGCCGCCCACCATCACGGGCCGGGCACCACTGATTGTCAGCGGCGTCACTTCCGTACTTACTGGCAGTACATACTTCTGGTACACCCAGCCGGTAAAGCCGTGGTAATCGGTCTCACACCAGGTTTCACCTTGGACATTCACTTCACAGGTGGTGAGTTGCAGGTAGGTTCCATGCGGAATCTTGGTCAGGCGTTGCCCCCGTTTAGCGGAGGGTTCACTGCGTAGGGCGAGGAAGCCATCCCCCGGCGTGTTGACTTTGACGCTGCCCGCCTGATCATCATAGGCACGCGCCTCTGGAACCATAGCCACCCCAAACAAGGCCCCGCTTAACAGCATCGCGTAAAGTGCCGGTTTGTTGCCTATTTTCCTGAGCAGATGCGATCGCTGGGTAGTAACCGGGATTGTTCTCATCATGGTGTTAACTCGGCAATCAAGGCTGGTGCATTTCAGCGAAGGGGTTTACTCAGTAGCATTCACCGGCCGTTGGCGGAAGCGCTGACTGAGCCGTGAGAGGGTCTGCCAAGGCAACCATACCCAAGCACCTACCGCGACCAACACGGCTAACAACCATTGCGGCAAGAAGGCGAGCAAGCGGGCCAGAATCTGGAAGACATCACCCTTGTAAGCCATCTTGCTCCCCCGGGCGGTGTACTTGACGAAGTTGATGGCCCCCACTTTGTCCAGGACCCGCAAGCCCTCCTGACCATAGGTAGCCGCCAATTTGATGGTATCCGTACCCAAGTCTTTGGCTTTTAGGGCCACGTCGAGAAAGGCATCCCCTCCCAGCCGGTAGAGCGTGACGGTCTGATCACCAAAGGTGTCCGCTACCCGGGCCACGCGTTTGAGCGAGGCGGCATCCGTGGTCTTTTCCAGCAGATTGATTCCGCCCTTGACCTTGGCCAGGCTATAAACATCGCCAAACAGGTCGGTTACCGTATCCAGTTTTTTGGTTTTATTCACGGTATCGGCGGCTTGCGGTAACAGCTTGGTCAACCAGGTCGGCAGTTTGCCGAGTTTGCGCGCGATCTTGAGGATGATCGTACCGCCTTTGACCGCCGTACTAGCCCCGACAGCGGGCGCCGCCGCACCCCCACTACCCGCCGTGGCCACCGTGCTGACGACCTGAGCGGTGGAGGCAGCGACCCCAATCGCCGCCAAGGCAGCGAGGATTTCATCGACCTCCTCGCCCCGCAGCCATTGAGTGCCCTGTTTCGCTAAATCCCGCAGATCACCGATGACAAAGAAGTCCGTGGTGACGCCGGCAACCTGGCCGACCAGTTCATCGCTGGTGCCATCAACGATGCCATCGGCGAATTTCTGTGCCTGATAGAGCGGATCACGGCGAATGGCCGCAATATCCGCTTCGAGCTTCTTGGCTTCAGGATTGTCCTGAACGTAGTCATAGGCCAGGAAGAAGTCGAGGTAACTGGCGGCGTCCGCATAGCGCTCTTCGCTGACCAGGCGTTGGGTCTCGGGCACGGGGTTGATCTGCGCCAGGGCCAGGACGGTAAGCTGGGTCTGGTGCCACAGAATACCCGCCGCGAAGATGGCCAGGAGGAGTAAGCCGATTTTGATGGGCAGTTTGAGGGGCAACATCATGGCAGCGGCTGTACCTTGATTCCCGTTGAGTATGAGCTGTCGTTCCAAGCGGGCGACAAACTATCCGCCGTGAGACTTTCCACGAGATCGACGAAAGAATTGAAAACCAGTTTACCACGACTGTTTATTTTATCCGTGGGGTTCCAGAGCACGACGGGATAATCGATGCTTGTCGTGCCTTGAATTTGTTGGGGGTAATTAACCATAAAGCAGTAGTAAGATTCATCATCTTGGGATAACGCGAAGATGACATACCCCTTTTTTAGTAAATTAAAGTAATTTGATTCAGTTGCAATCCACTTTCTGACGGCATTGATGCCTTCGTTGGAAGGTAACGGTAAAAATTTTATCTCATCATAGTCAAGCTCCAGGAAGTGTTTGTAGAGCAGGAGATCAACTCGGAGTGTCGCCGTGCTCAGGATGCGAAACGGGACTTCCCAGTCCCCCTTTCGCCTTGCGCTCGGCGACAACCCTTGTGCCCCGGTTCGCCCCGCTCCGGGCCACGGCTACGTCACGACGTGCCCCCAAGGGGGCGGTCGGACTTCGCCATGGCCCTACGTCGAATGGCTTGACGGCGTATCGGATGCGCTTGCATCTGGCCTCTGCGGCTTCGGGACTTCGCCCCTCCGCCACGCCGGCCAGACGCCCGCGCCTACGCCTACCGGGGACTACCGGCCTTCGCTTCGCTCTCCATGGCCGGCAGCG
>JADHED010000714.1_pt1 | contig 35325 bp, 31 predicted proteins | sample 8952041 | NCBI WGS metagenome assembly JADHED01 (sample SAMN16124423, study PRJNA663239) | bioreactor sludge metagenome | isolation source: sludge (control) | place: India:Bengaluru | collected 2018-09-08
GGGCCTGGCCCGAAGGGTGGAGCCCGCACGATGCGGTGAGAAGGGCGGGCTAACCTGCCCCGGGGCCAGCCCCCTTCACTCACGCCCGTCGCCGGCGACCGGCCCCGCGCGGTCGCCCGCTCCGCCGGCCCCGTGCCCTGGACATCCGCGGGCGGCTTGTCTGGTAGCATTCCCGCCTTCGCCATGCGGACGCCTCCCCCCTTCCTGAGCCGGCCGATGTACCGCTACCTGGCGGTGCTCACCATCTGCTCCACGGCGGGCCTGCAGACGTGGAACACGTTGTTCAACAACTTCGCGGTGGAGGTGGGGGGGCTCCGGGGTGACGGGGTGGGGGCGGTGCAGAGCATCCGGGAGGTGCCCGGCTTCCTCGCGCTCCTCGCCGTCTTCGTGATGCTCGTCCTGCGCGAGCACCGCCTCGCGGCGCTGGCCATCGTGAGCCTCGGCGCGGGCCTCGCGGCCACGGGGTTCTTCCCGTCGTTCGCGGGCATCGCCGTGACGACGCTCGTCTCGTCGTTCGGCTTCCACTACTACGAGACGGCGAACCAGTCGCTCACGCTCCAGTACTTCCCGCCCGAGGTCTCCCCGCGGGTGTTCGGGCGGCTTTCGAGCCTCGCGGCGGGCACGAGCATCGCCGTGGCGCTCGCCGTCTTCGGCCTCGCGAACCTCCTCGACTACTCGTCGATCTACCTCGCGGTGGGAGCGGCCATCGCCATGGTGGGCCTCGCGAGCCTGCTCCGCGATCCCACGGACGGGAAGGTGGCGCCGCAGCGCCGGCGGATGGTCTTCAGGAGGAAGTACGGCCTGTTCTACCTGCTGACGTTCCTCGCCGGGGCCCGGCGGCAGATCTTCACCGCCTTCTCGGTCCTCCTCCTCGTGCAGAAGTTCGGGTTCTCCGTGCGCGAGATCGCGCTCCTCTTCGTCGTGAACAACGCGATCAACTACTTCCTCGCCCCGCTCATCGGGCGGGCCATACTCCGTTTCGGCGAGCGGCGCGTGCTGACCGTGGAGTACGTCAGCGTGATACTCATCTTCTTCGGCTACTCGCAGGTGGCCGCCCGGCCCGTGGCCGCGGTGCTGTTCGTCCTCGATCAGGTCTTCTTCACCTTCGCCATGGCGATCCGGACCTACCTCCAGAAGGTCGCCGACCCGCAGGACATCGCCCCGAGCAGCGCGGTCGGGTTCACCATCAACCACATCGCGGCGGTGGTGCTGCCGGTCGCCGGCGGACTGCTGTGGATGGTCGACTACCGGATCCCGTTCTGGGGCGGGATGGGCCTCGGCGTCCTGTCGCTGGCGTTCGTCCGCCGGATCCGCTGCTGACCGTCGTACACTCTCCGGGTCGCCGGAACAGGAGCCGGATCATGCGCGCCATCCCCGTCGCCGTCGGTCTCGCCCTCCTCGCGGTCAGCCTCGTCCCGCCGGCCCTGCGCGCGGAGGAAGAGGCGGCCGTCCTCGTGTTCTTCGAGTCCGCCGCCCCCGGCGGGGAGGACGTGGACGTCGTGGGCCAGCGGATCGCCGCGGACGGCTCGATCTCCTGGAACGGCGGCCAGCCGCTGCCGGTGGGGGCCAGCCTGCACCGCGATACCTCGCCCGTGGCCTGTTCCGACGGCCGGGGCGGCGCCATCGTCGCCTATGTGGTCGAGTTCACGAGCGGGGCCTTCGCCGGGGACAGCGACGTCGTGGCCCAGCGCGTCGGGCCGGATGGCCGGGCGCTCTGGAACGACGCGCGCCAGCCGGTCCTCGTGGGTTCGCTGCGGCTCAGGGAGTCCGCGCCGGCGATCCTCCCCGACGGGGCGGGCGGAGCGATCGTCGTCTACACCGCCACGGGCGAGGGCGGCGGCACGGACCTGCTGGCGCAGCGCCTGTCCCCGGAGGGGACGCTCCTGTGGAACGAGGGGAAGCCCGTCGTCCTCGCCGCCTCGGAGGGGAGCGAGCGCGCGCCGGTGCTGGTTCCCGACGGGCTCGGCGGGGTCCTCGTGTTCTACGAGTGGGAGAGCGGGAAGGACGTGGACGTGATGGGGCAGCGCGTGCTGGCGGACGGCCGCCTCGCGTGGAACGACGGCGTGCGCTCGGTGGACCTCTGCGCCAGCCGGCACCTGGAGCGGCATCCCGCGGCCGCGCCCGACGGCGGCGGCGGAGCCATCGTCGCGTTCGAGGTGGAGTTCACGTCGGGCGACTCGGCCGGTGACCACGACGTCGTCGCCCGGCGGGTCGGACCGGACGGCTCGCTGGCGTGGGGCGAGGCCGTCGTCGCCCTGGGCGGGTCGGTGCAGCACGAGCGCGAGCCGGCCATCGCGGCCCTGCCCGGCGGCGGGGCCGTGGTCGCCTTCGAGGTGGAGTACCGCGCCGGCGCGAGCGCCGGGGATGTCGACATCGTGGCGCAGCGCGTGGACGCCGGCGGGGTGCCCCGGTGGAACGAGGGGAAGACGCCCGCTCCGGTCTGCACGTCTCCCCAGCGGGACCGGCGCCCGGCGGTGCTGGCCGTCGGCCTCGAGGAAGTCGTCCTCGCCTTCGACCTCGAGATCGTCTCGGGCCCCGGCGCGGGCGACGGCGACGTCCTGGCCCAGGGACTGACGGCGGACGGCCGGATGATGTGGAACGAAGGCCGGCAGTCCTCGGTGGTGGGCAGCAGCGGGTTCCGGGAATCCGGGCCCGTCCTCGTCCCGGACGGTGTCGGCGGCGTGGTCTGCGTCTTCACCTCCGGGGCCGACTCGGATCCGCCGGCGGCGCAGGGCATCCGTGCCCAGCGGCTCGACCGCGGGGGGCGCCCGCGGTGGAACGAGGGGAAGCGCGCGGTGGATGCCGGGGGGACCGGGCGCCTGGAGCGGCACCCCTGCGCCGTGTTCCTCCCCGCGCGGTGAACGGAAGGACACGATCCTTGCCCGGCGGGCCCGCGGACGCGATCCTAGAACGAACGCTCACTCGGAGGGAAGCATGGTCCGCTGGCTGGTCCTGTCGTCTCTCGTCGTCGCCGCGTCCGCCGGACTCGCGGACCCGCTGCCCGCCGCGCCCGCGGGCCGGGCGAGGGCCTCCGCGGCCCTCCTGCTCGGAGACACCGAGGTGGCCCGGTTCGCGGAGGTCTCCTCCGCCGGCGCGGAGATCGAGGTCCTGCCGGAGACCCTGCCCGACGACGCGGTCGTCCGCAAGCGCCCGGGGAAGGTGAAGTACTCCAACATCACGCTGAAGCGCGGGTTCGTGACGGATCCCGCCCTGTGGACGTGGTTCGACGACGCCCTCGGGGGCGTCGTCGCGAGGAAGTCCGGTTCCATCATCTACCTGGACCGGGAGGGGAACGAGGTCCTGCGCCTGAACTTCTTCGAGGCGTGGCCCGCGGCCTTCGAGGCGGGCCCCGTGCCCGGCCCCGACGGCCGGACGGTCCTCGAGTCCTTCACGCTCGGCGCGGAGGCCGTCGAGCGCGTCGCGCCGGACGCCGGGGCCGGCGGCGCCGCCCCCGCCCGGGGTTTCCGGGTCGAGATCGACGGCGTGCCGACCGGCGGCGTGGCGGCCACCTCACGCTTCGGCGCGGAGGTCTCTCCGGCGCCCGACGGCCTCTCCTTCCTCGTGGACGCCGGCCGGCTGACACTGACCCTGACCCGCGGCGCGGACCCCGCGCTCCACCAGTGGTTCCGGGAGGTCAGCAAGGGGAAGGACATCCGCAAGTCCATCAGCGTCGTGCTCGTCGCGACGCGCACGGCTCCCGAGCGGCGGTACACGTTCCACGAGGCCTGGCCCTGCCGGTGGAAGGCGCCTGAACTGAACTCCGCTTCCGACACCTTCATCGTGGAGGAGCTGGAGTTCGCGGTGGAGCGGGTCGAGCGCGGCTAACCGGCCGGAAGTGGCCGGAAGTGTCCAGGCACGGAGTGGCTAGTTCCGCTCCGTGTCGGCATCGGCGGCGGCCTCGCGGGCCCGGCGGACGACGCGCACCCGGCAGGTCGTGTCGGTGCAGCGCCGCGACAACTCGCGGAGGCGCTCCCGCAGCGCGAGGAGCGCCACCTCCCGGATCGGCGCCTCCGCCGGCGAAGGCTCGCGCGCGCGGAGCGCGGCGAGACGGTCGAGAAGCAGCTCGATCTCGGCGTCGAGGGGGGAGAGCGGCGCGTCGTCCCGTTCCGTCATGCGATGCACTCCTCCCGCAGGTCCCGCCCCTCGAACACGGGGACGCCGAGCGACGCGAGGAGCTCCGCGAGGCCCGGTGGCGCCGCCTGCTCCTGGAACCACACGCACCGCGAGCGGGCCGCCGCCACGCCGGCGACGCGCGGGGCATCCGCGCACCCCGGCAGGACGGCCACCACGTCCGCGAGGTCTCCGCCGCAGGGCGTGAAGTCGGACGGCAGGAGCTCCGTGACCCGGTGCCCCGCGCCCCGCAGGTCGGCGGCGAGGGTGGAGCCGCAGGGCCCCACCACGAGGATGCGGGCGGTACCGCTCGGGAAGACGGGGAACGCGGACGCCATGGTCCACCTCCGGCGCCATTCTACCTCCCCGCCGCCGGGTCCGCCGGAAGGCGCGAGGTTGAGCCGGGACGGAGATTGCGGCATGATGGCCGTCCCGAGAACGTCCTCCGGCGCTCCGCCGGCATCGCCTCGTCCCGGGAGGGCTCCATGCCGAGGTTCGTACCGACCGCCGTCCTCGCCGCGCTGATCGCCGCCTGCGCCACGCCGCCGCCGATGCCGCCGTCGAGCCTGCCTCTCCCCGCCGGTCCCGCCGCGGCCGCGCCGGCGACGTCCGGCCCGCTCACGGTGCCCGATGCGGTGGCCCTCGCGCTCGCGAGGAACCCCGACCTCGCCGCCGCCGCCGCCCGGATCGCCGCCGCCGAGGGCGAGGTCGCCGTCGCCCGCACCTACTTCTCGCCCCGGATCGGCGTCTCCGTCGGGTACACCCAGTCGACGGACCCCGTCTTCGTGTTCAGCTCCCGCCTGCGCCAGCGCGACCTCCGCATGGCGGCGGACTTCAACGACCCGGGGTCCTACGGCAACGCCCGGGCCTCCCTCGAGGCCGCCTGGCTCCTCGCGGACGGCGGCCGGCGCGAGGCGCGAGTGAACATGGCCCAGCTTGCGGCCCTCGTCGAGCGGGGCGGGCGCGCGGCGCTGATGAACGAGCTCAAGGCCTCGGTCATCTCCACCTGCCTCGCCGTGTTCGAGGCCCGCGAGCATACGCGGGTGGCGCGCGAGTCCGTCCGCCTCGTCGAGGAGCAGGAGCGCATCGCCCGCAGCCGCTTCGAGGCCGGCTCGTCCCAGCGGTCCGACGTCCTGACGGTGGAAGTGCGGCTGGCCGAGGCGAAGGAGGGGGTCGTGCGCGCGGAGAACGCCGGCCTGCGGGCGCTCTCCGCACTGCGCTTCCTCGCCGGTGTGCCCGCGGGCGAGCCGTTCGAACTCGCCGAGGCCCCCGGCTTCCGCGTGCCGCCGGTGACCGAAGAGGACCCGCTGGCCACGGCGCGCGCCAACCGGCCGGAGGTCTCCCGCGCCAGGCGGGCCGTGGACCTCGCCACCGCCGAGGTGGGGCTCCGCGAGGCGGATCGCCGGCCCACGGTCTCCGTGTTCGGGTCGTGGGACTTCGACGACCGCAAGGGCGCCTTCGACGGCGGCGAGGATTCGCGCACCGGCGGAGTGCGGTTCGACCTGCCGGTGTTCGAGGGGTACCGCTCCGCCGCCGAGGTGTCGGCGGCGCAGGCGCGCGTCCGGGAGGCCGAGGAGAACGTCCGGCGGGCGGTCCTCGCCGTGGAAGCGGACGTCCGGCAGGCGGACCTCTCCCTGCGGGAGGCGCAGGAGCGGGTGCGGGTCTCGGAGAAGGCCGAGGAGCTCGCGGTGGAGGCGCTCGCGCTCATCCGCGCGCGCTACGAGGGAGGCACCGCGACGATCACGGAGTACCTCGACGCGGAGGTGGCGCTAACCGGCGCCCGCGCGAGGAAGGTGAACGCCCGCTACGAGGTCGAGCGCGCCACCGCGGACCTGCGTCGCGCGCTGGGCATCTGCCGGGCCGGGGCGGAGGAGGGCGGGCAATGAAGGCGCTCATCGCGGTCGTCACCCTGGCGGCGCTGGTCGTGGTCATGCTGTGGCTCCAGGGCACCTTCGACGCGGGGAAGATCGGCCCCGGCTCCGCGGTGCGGGCGGCGGAGCCCGCCGCCGCCGCGCGGACCGCGACGGTGCGTCGCGCCGTCGTGCCGGTCCACGCCGAGGCCGTGGGCACGGTCCGCTCCCGGCGCACGACACGCGTGTCGCCCCGCATCATGGGCACCATCCTCGAGGTCCGGGCGGAGGTGGGGACGCCCGTGAAGCGCGACGCCCTGCTCGCCATGATCGACGTCCGCGAGGCGGAGGCGAGGCTCGCCGCGGCCCGCGCCGGTCTCGCGCAGGCGGAGGCCGTGTACGTCCGGGCCTCCGCGGAGATGCGCCGCACCAGCGAGCTCTTCGCGAAGAAGGCGGCCACGCAGGAGGCACTGGAATCCGCCACCGCGGACCATGACACGGCCAAGGCCGCGCTCGACGGCGCCGCCGAGGCGGTGAAGGGGGCGGAGATCGTCGTCTCCTACGCGGAGATCCGGGCCCCGCTCGACGGCGTCGTGGCGGAGAAGCTCGCCGAGCCCGGCGACCTCGCGCTGCCCGGCCGGCCGATCCTGGTGCTCTCCGACCCCGCCGACCTGCGCCTCGAGGCCGAGGTGCGGGAGTATCTGACGCCCCTCCTGAACGTGGGCACGCCGGTGGAGGTCGTGTTCGGCGCTCCGCTCGACGAGACCCACGTGACGCAGGTGGAGGAGCGAGCCCCGGAGGCCGACCCGGCCACGCGCACCTTCCGCGTGAAGGCGCCGCTGCCCGCGGGGAGCCGGGCCCGGCCGGGCAACTTCGGCCGCCTGCGCTTCGCCGCCGGCGAGCGGGAGACGATCCTCATCCCCGCCGCGGCGGTGACGCGGCTCGGCCAGCTGGAGACGGTCGTCGTCGCCGCCGAGGGCCGGCTGGCCGTGCGGCACGTCCGGACCGGCGCCGCCGTGGGGGACGAACTGGAGGTCCTCTCCGGCCTCGCGGAGGGCGAGGAAGTGGTGGTGCGGTGATGTCCGGCGCCACGAACCTGACGACCCGGATCGTCGAGAAGTTCCTCACCTCCCGCCTGTCGATCCTCCTGATCCTCGCCACGCTGGCCGCCGGGGCCGCCGGCTTCCTCCTGACCCCGCGCGAGGAGGAGCCGCAGATCGTCGTCCCGATGGTGGACGTGTACGTGTCCTTCCCCGGGGCGGGCGCCGAGGAGGTCGAGAAGCTGGTGACCAGCAACCTCGAGAGCATCCTCCTCGAGATCGAGGGCGTCGAGCACGTGTACTCCATGTCGCGGCCCGGCGAGGCCGTCGTGTCGCTCCGGTTCGAGGTGGGGCGGAACCGCGAGGACGCCCTCACGAACACCTTCGCGAAGATCTCCGGCTACGTCGACCGGGCGCCGCCGGGGCTCGCGGGGTGGATCGTGCGGCCCATCGACGTGGACGACGTACCGTTCGTCACCGTCACGCTGCACGGCGGCGGACTGTCCGACTACGACCTGCGGCGCGTCGCGGACGAGGTCCTCGACCACCTGCAGCGCGTGCCCGATTCCTCCAAGTCCTACGCGGTGGGGGGGCGGGCGCGGCAGATCCGCGTCCTGCTCGACCCCGAGGCGCTGGCCTCGCGCGGGCTGTCGCCCCTCTCCGTGCGCGCCGCCCTCGGAGGCGCCAACGCCGAGCGGCGCGTGGGCAGCTACGAGCGCGACGACCGCGAGGTCGCCGTGAGCGCGGGACCGTTCCTCCGGAGCGCGAAGGAGGTGGAGGAGGTCGTCGTCTCCGCGGAGGGCGGCCGCATCGTGTACCTGAAGGACGTGGCGAAGGTCGTCGACGGCCCCGCCGAGGAGGAGACCCTGACCCGCATCGGCTTCGGTCCGGCCGCGATGCGGGAGCGTGGCCGCGAGGGCGGGCCGGGGACGCCGGAGGAACCCGCGGTCACCATCGCCGTCGCCAAGCGGAAGAACACGAACGCCGTGTGGGTGGCGCGGGACGTGCTGCGGACGTTCGACGAGCTCCGCGCGGAGGGGGTGATCCCGGCCGGCGTGTCGGCGACGGTCACGCGCGACCACGGGGCCACCGCGGACGAGAAGGTCAACGAGCTGGCGGGGCACATCCTCGCCGCGGTCGTCACCGTCGTCGTGGTCATCGTGCTGGGACTCGGATGGCGGGCGGCGATCGTCATCGCGCTGGCCATCCCCATGACCTTCTCCATCGCGCTCGCCGCGGACCTCCTCGTGGGGTTCACGATCAACCGCGTCACGCTGTTCGCGCTCGTCATCTCCCTCGGCCTTCTCGTCGACGACCCCATCGTCGACGTGGAGAACATCCACCGGCACTTCCGGCTGCGGCGGGAGCCCCCGCTAAAGGCCACCCTCACGGCGGTGAACGAGGTGCGGCCGCCGCTCATCATGGCGACCCTCACCGTGATCGTGTCCTTCCTGCCCATGTTCTTCGTCACGGGGATGATGGGCCCCTACATGGCCCCCATGCCGTTCAACGTGCCGGTGGTCATGCTCGGTTCGCTCCTCGTGGCCCTCACCGTCACGCCGTGGGCCTCCTACCGCCTGCTGCGGGCCGAGTACGGCCGGCACGAGAAGCCCTTCGACGTGAGGCAGAGCCCGCTCTACCGCGTCTACGGCGCACTGATCCGGCCGCTGCTCCTGCGCCGCGGCGCGGGCACCGCGTTCCTCCTCTTCGTGTTCCTCGCGTTCCTCGGCTCGGCCGCGCTGCCGCTGCTCGGCAAGGTGCCGCTGAAGATGCTGCCGTTCGACAACAAGAGCGAGATGCAGGTGGTGGTCGACATGCCGGAGGGCACGACCCTCCCGCAGACCGACCGCGTGGCCCGGGAGCTTGGCGCGTTCCTCCGGACGGTGCCCGAGGTCTCGGACTATCAGGCCTACGTCGGCACCGCCTCGCCGCACGACTTCAACGGGCTCGCGCGGCACTACTTCCTCCGGCGCGGCGCCAACGTCGCGGACCTCCGGGTGAGCCTCCTCGCGAAGCACGACCGCGAGCAGCAGAGCCACGAGATCGCGCTCCGCCTGCGGAACGACCTGATGCGGATCGGGGAGCGGTTCGGCGCCAGCCTGAAGATCGTGGAGGTCCCGCCGGGGCCGCCGGTGCTGGCGACCGTCGTGGCGGAGGTCTACCCGCCGATCGGCGCCGCGTGGCCGGACGCCGTGAGGATCGCGGCGCGGGTCACCGACCTGTTCCGCCGCACGGCGGGAGTCGCGGACGTCGACGACATGGTCGAGGAGGACCGCGTCGAGGAGCGCTTCGTGATCGACCGCGAGAAGGCCGCGCTGGCGGGCATCCCGGCGGCGACCGTCGTCGAGACGCTCGACGCCGCGCTGCGGGGGGCGGTGGCGGGGACGGTGCACGCCGCGGGCGAGCGGCGGCCGCTGGAGATCCTGCTGCGGCTCCCGCGCGCGGACCGCTCCGGGCGCGAGGACCTGCTCCGCGTGCCGGTGCGGGGTGCGGGGGGGGCGGTGCTGACGCTGGGCGACCTCGGCCGCTTCGAGCGGGGAGTCGAGGAGAAGACGATCTTCCACAAGGACCTGCGCCGGGTGGTGTACGTGCAGGGCGAGACCGCCGGCACCAGCCCGGTGGAGGCCGTGCTCGGCATGCAGGCGGCCCTCGAGGCGGACCCGCTGCCCCCGGGCTACGAGACGGAGTTCGCCGGCGAGGGCGAGTGGAAGATCACGGTGGACGTGTTCCGCGACCTCGGCGGGGCGTTCGCGGCGGCGCTGTTCGGGATCTACGTGCTCCTCGTGGCGCAGACCGGGTCGCTGCTCATGCCGTTGGTCATCATGATCGCGATCCCGATCACGCTGATCGGCATCATGCCCGGCTTCTGGCTCCTGAACGTCCTGGCGGGCGGCGTGGTCGGGGGGCACCCGAACCCCATCTACTTCACCGCCACCGGCATGATCGGGATGATCGCACTCTCGGGCATCGTGTCGCGCAACAGCATCATCCTCATCGACTTCTTCGACGTCCTCCGGCGGGAGGGCCGCGCCTCGGCGGCGGAGGTCGTGGTGGAGGCGGGGGCGGTGCGGTTCAAGCCGATCCTGCTCACCGCGGGGACCAGCATGCTCGGCACGTGGGTGATGGTGTTCGACCCCATCTTCTCGGGCCTCGCGTGGACCTTCATCTTCGGCATCGTGGCGTCCACGGCGTTCACCCTCTTCGTCGTGCCGCTCGTGTGGTACCGCCTGTTCGGGAACCGACCGGCGACGGGGCCGGAACTCGGCTCCGGCGCGGGCGGCGGGTAGACTGCGGGCCAATGGTCTCCGATGTTCTCGACAGGTCCCGGCGGCGCCGGCGAGCGAGGTCCCGGATGGACACCCTCCTGCAGATCCTCATCCTCGTCGGCTGCGTGGCGGCATGGTTCGTCGCCACCCGGTTCATCCTGCCGAAACTCGGGCTGCCCACCTGAGGGGCCGCCTCCTGCCGGGTCGGGGACCCGGCCGAGAAGGTCGCGGACGAGGACGCGCCTCCGAAGTGAGCCGTGCTCACGCCAGGGCGCGGTCGAGGAAGGGCGGGTAGCGCTCCGCGACCTCCTCCACCGAGGGGGCGGCCGGGAGCAGGCGCTCGAGGCTCGTGACGCCGTGGTCGCGGATCCCGCAGGGCACGATGCCGGCGAAGGCGCCGGGCGTGTCGCGGACGTTCAGCGCGAAGCCGTGCATGGAGACGCCGCGCGCCACCCGGATGCCCAGCGCGGCCACCTTCGCCTCGCCGACCCACACGCCGGTGAGCCCGGGAAGCCGGCCGGCGGCGACCCCGAGCGCGGCGATCAGGTCGATCAGCGACTGTTCGAGGCGCCGGAGGAAGGCCCGCGCCGAGAGTCCCCTCGCGCGCAGGTCCACGATGGGGTAGCCCACCAGCTGCCCCGGGCCGTGCCAGGTCACGTCTCCCCCCCGGTCCGCCTCGACGAGGTCGATCCCCCGGCGAGCGTACTCCTCCGGCGGCAGCAGCAGGTTCGCCGGGTCGGTGGCGCGACCCATCGTCACGACGGGGGGATGGGTGAGCAGCACGAGAGTGTCGGGGCGGGCGCCCGCCGCGCGTTCGTCGAGGAGGCGGCGCTGGAGGCCGAGCGCCTCGCGCCACGGCAGCAGCCCGGGGCGCAGGACCGTCAGGGCCTGATGTTGTTCGCCGCTTCCTGACATCCGAAGTATCCTTTTCGGCGCCGGCTACCGGTGGCAGCGTTGCGTTCCGCCCCGCGGAGCGCCGCCCGGGGGCCGGCGCCCCCCGGACAAGGACAGGGAGCATCCCGATGAAGCGGGATCGACCGACCACGGTACAGGATCTGCGGCGCCGTCTCCACCGGCAAGGCCGTCGCCTGACCCCGCAGCGCGCGGCCATTCTCGAATCCCTGCGCCAGCTCCGCACCCACCCCACGGCCGAGGAGCTGCTCGACCGGATGCGCGAGACCATGCCGCAGCTGTCGCTCGGGACCATCTACCGCAACCTGCAGATCCTCGTGAAGGAGGGGTTCGCGCTGAAGCTGCCGTCGTCGCACGGCTCGCACCGCTTCGATGGCGACGCCAGCCGGCACCACCACGTCGTCTGCGAATGCTGCGGGCACGTGGAGGACGTGTTCCTCGCGCGGGCCCCGGAGGTACTCCGCCGTGTGGCGCAGATGACGGGGTACGATGTCTACCCGCGCGAGATGATCTTCCACGGTCGTTGCCCGGCGTGCCGGAACGCGGCGGAGGGGTAGATTGGAGCAGAAGGGCCTGTCCGGGACGAAGACGCACGAGAACCTGAAAGTCGCCTTCGGCAAGGAAGCCGAGGCCAACCGGCGCTATCTCTACTTCGCGCGCATCGCGGACGTGGAAGGCTACCCCGACGTGGCGGGGCTGTTCCGCGACACCGCCGAGGGGGAGACGGGGCACGCGCTCGGGCATCTCGAGTTCCTGAAGGCGGTCGGCGACCCGGCCACGGACATGCCGATCGGGCGGACCCGGGCGAACCTCGAATCCGCCGTGCGCGGGGAGGCGGGCGAGGGGGACGTCATGTACCCCGAGATGGCCAGAGTCGCCCGCGAGGAAGGGTTCCCCGAGGTCGCCTCGTGGTTCGAAACGCTGTCCCGCGCGGAGCGGTCCCACTCCAGCCGCTTCCGCAAGGCCCTCGAATCGCTCTGAGCGGGCATCCTTGCCGATCCGCCTGATCGCCCTCGACCTCGACGGGACCCTCCTCCCGCGCAGCAAGCGGCTGAGCGGTCGGACGAGGGCCGCCGTGCGCGGGGTGGTGGAGTCGGGCGTGCGCGTCGTGCTCGCCACGGGCAAGACGCTCGGCCTGACGGCCCGGTACGCGGCGGAGCTCGGGCTCGACAGCCCCCTCATCGCGCTCGACGGATCCCTGGTGCTCGAGCGGCAGGCGGGGCGGATCCTCCGCGACCTCCGGGTGCCGCGGGCGCGCGTGGGGGAAGCGCTCGAGCGGGTGGTCGGCCTGGGGCTCCTGCCGTTCGCGGCGGGGGCGGACGACCGCCTCCTGCTGCACCGCGGGCTCTCGCCGGTCGCGGAGTTCCTCGCGGTCTACGGACCGGACATCGTCTTCACCGAGCGGTTCGCCGCGGACCTCGGGGCCGAACCGCACTTCCTCTCGCTCCTCGGGAGCCCGGAGAGCGTGCGCCGCGGCCGCGAGCGCCTCTCCCCCCTGGACGGCGACGGCCTCGCCGTGTGGTCCGCCGACTTCTTCGTGCCCGACCTCGCCATGCTCATGGTCCGGCCGCGGGCCGACAAGGGCGACGCGCTCGCACTGGTCGCGGCGCACTCGGGCGTGGCCCGCGAGGACGTCGCCGCGGTCGGGGACTGGAGGAACGACGCGGGCATGCTCCGGTGGGCGGGGCTGGCCGTGGCCATGCCGGACTCCGACCCCGAGGCGCTGTCCGAGGCCGACCTCGTCCTCCCGGAGGGCCCCGAGGAGGACGGCCTCGCCGACTTCCTCGCGAACCTCCCGCGGCCGGTCGCCACCCGGCCCTGACCGGGCGCGGGCGGCGGCTCGGACGACCCGTTCCCGCGGGGCCGCGCGGGGCGCCCCGTCGCGCGGGCCATGGCCGGTCGGGTCCGGGAACGAAGCGCCTACTCGGCCGGATCGGTCTCGCCGAGCCGCGCTCGGAGCGCCTCGTCGCGCGGGCCTTCGAGGGACGTGGCGACGGCTTCCAGACGGCGGCGGATCTCGGCGTCCTCGGGGAAGAACTCGAACGCCGCCCGGTAGACGCGCTCGGCCCGGAATGGCGCGCCTGCCGCGAGCAGTGCCTCCCCGTAGGCTAGGTAGGGTGAGGGATCGAGCGGTTTCTCGAACAAGGCCCGCACCGCCACCTCCTCCCCGGCGCCGAGGAAGAGGTTCTGGCCCGAGATCGCCTGGTGGTAGGCGGCGAGGAGCATCCGCCTGCGCACCTCCGGGTTGCGGGACATGATGTCCAGCGCGGCCCGCAGGCCGTTCACGGCCCGCTCCGCCCCCGTCCGCAGCGCCTCCTCGCGGAAGCCCGCCATGCGGTCGAGGATCTCCTGCTCCTCCTCCTCGGCGATGTCGAGGTCGAAGGCCGTCCGGATGGCCTCGACGAAGCGCTCCGCGGTCAACCGGCGGGCCTCCTCGGTGAGGCCCTCGGTCGGCTGCGCGGCCATCTCCTCCGTCAGCATCCGCACGGCGCGGACGCCGTGGAGCAGCATGTCCGCGCCGAGCCCGAAGCTGTAGTCGCCGCGCTCCCAGGACTTCAGCGCCTTCCGGACGACGCGCTGGAGGGAGTCCCGCAGTTCGTAGAGGAGCGCGGGGTGGGCCCGCAGGAACTCCTCGTACCGGGCCTCCCGCTCGGCCTCGGTGATCTCCTTCATCCCATCGAGTTCCGCGAGGAAGGCATCCCGCGCGAGCGACTCGTTGAACGTCACCCGGAGGATGAGGTCGAAGAGGGGGTTCTCGTGGGCGGGGCCCACCGGCTCGCCCTTCTCGGGCAGGCTGTAGATGAGGCCGCAGGCCGCCGCCGCCCGGTCCCGGCGGCTGAGACGGGGGTCGCGGATGGCGATCTTGAAGGCCTCCTTCAGCCGATCGTCGAACTCCCTCGTCACGAGGTCGGGCAGGGCGGCCTCGGCGAACGCGCGGAACGCCTTCTCCATCCCCTCGTCGTCCTTCGCCTCGCCGAAGATGCCCGCGCTCCGACCGAGGAGGCCCTCCATCCGCTGCCGGTCGTATCGCAGCGGCAGGAAGTCCGGGTGGCCTTCGAGGAGCGACTGCAGGTGCTTCATCCGCGCCGAGACGTAGGCCGTGTCGATGGTGCCGTCGGGCCGGAAGATCCGGTGGAAGGGGTTGTCGCCGGGCTCGGGGGCCCTCTCCGGATCGGCGGGCCGGGGCGGCGGAGCGTGGCCCGCGGCGTCGGGGGCGCCGTGGCAGGCCTTGTACTTGCGGCCGCTGCCGCAGGGACAGGGGGCGTTGCGCGGGGTCTCGGGCATGTCCGTCCTTTCGCGGGGGAGGCCGCGGAAACCCCGGAGTGTACCCGGAAGCCCGGGGGCCGGCGTTTATACTTCCGGAACGCCATGCCCCGGCTCCTCTCGACCCTCGTCCTCCTGGCCCTCTGCTCCTCCGCGCGCGCGGGGGATGTCCTCGCCGGCCTCCGGGCGCGGGACCCCGACGCCCGGCGGCAGGCCATCGACGCCCTCCTCGCGGACCCCGGCGCCCTAGGGGAGGAGGAGTTCGGCAAGGCCCGTCGGGTCCTCCTCGACCTCCTCGAGGGGGACCCCCGCCCGGAGGTCCGCGGGCTCGCGGCGCGGGCCCTGGCGACCCGGCGGACCACCGAATCGGACGTCCGGACCGTGGAACGCCTCGGCCGCGAGGACGACTGGCGGGCCCAGCGCCCCATGCTCGACGCCCTCGCGGGCTGCCGGGACGAGGCCGTCCTCGCCCTCCTCGTGCGCCGGGCGTTCGGGGATCCCCGTCTCGACGTCCGCGCGCTGTGGGTGGAGGCGCTCGGGCGGCTCGACCATCCGCGGGCCGCCGAGACCCTGCGAAGCCTCGCGGGCGCCCCGCTCGACTGGCCGGTGGCCATCGCGGCCGCGCTGGCCCTCTCGCGCCACGCGCACCCCGAGAGCGTCCGCCGCCTGATCGACCTCCTCTGGTCGGACGACGACGGCGTGCGGACCGCCGCGCACGAGTCGCTCGTGGCGCTCACCGGGGAGCGCGCGCTTCCCGCGAAGCCCGGGCCGTGGGCGGAATGGTGGGAGCGGAGGAAGGAGGGCTTCGTGTTCCCCGGACCCCCGGCGCCGGGGGAGGTCGTCGCGACCGTGCCCGCGGAGCCCGCCACCGTCCCCACCTACTACGACATCCCGATCCGCGGGCGGCGCGTCGTCTTCTGCCTCGACGTCTCCGCCTCCATGTGGGGGATGAAGAGCGAGGCCGCCTCGCGCGAGCTCGAGCGCGCCGTCCGCAGCCTGCCCTCCTTCTGCCGGTTCGCGGTGATCTTCTTCAACGAGCACCCGCTCCCGTGGCGGGAGGAGATGACGCCGGCGTACCCGTTCCAGAAACTCGCCTGCGTGGCGACGTTCGCCGGCCTCGAGACGAAGAAGTACACGAACATCTTCGACACGCTGGAGCGGGCGCTCGGCTTCGCCGGCCTCGGGCGTTACGCGCTCCCCGACCCGCCCGGCGTGGACGACGTGTTCCTGCTCACCGACGGGGAGCCCAACCGCGGCCGCTACCGCGACACGGACGGCATCCTCGCCGGTCTGCGCGAACTCGACCCCCGCGGGTCCGTGCGCATCCACACCGTGTCGGTGGGGGAGAAGCCGCGCGCCCTCCTCGAGCTCATCGCTAAGGAGCACGGCGGCCGCCATGCGCACGTGGAGGCGGCGAAGTGACCTTCGAGCAGGGGCCGATCCGCCCGCCTTCGGAGGCCGGGAGCGTCCTCGTCCGGGTGTCGCGGAACTGCCCGTGGAACCGCTGCGCCTTCTGCCCGGTGTACAAGGGCGAGTCCTACTCGCGGCGCACGGTGGAGGAGGTTTACGCCGACCTCGACGCGCTCGCCGAGGTCCACGGGGACGAGCCGCGCACGGTCTTCCTGCAGGACGCCGATCCCCTGCTCGCCCCGGTGGACGACCTCGCGGCGATCCTCGACCGGATCCGCGAGCGGTTTCCGCGGCTGCTGCGGGTCACGGCCTACGCCCGGTCGCGGACGCTGCTCCGGCGCCCCCCGGAGGACCTCGCGCGCCTCGTCGCCGCCGGCCTGACCCGCCTCCATGTGGGCGTGGAGTCCGGGTGCGACGAGGTGCTCGCCCTCGTGGACAAGGGCGTCACGCGGGAGCAGCACCGGCAGGCGGGGCGGCGGGCGAAGGAGGCGGGCTTCGCGCTCTGCCTCTACGTCATGCCGGGGCTCGGCGGGCGGACGTTCTCGGAGCGGCACGCCGACGACACGGCCTCCCTCGTGGCGGCGGTCTCGCCGGACCACACGCGACTGCGCACCACGGCCCCCGTGCCGGGCACGCCGCTCTGGGACCTCGCGGCCCGGGGCGCATGGACGCCTCTCGACGAGACGGAGACCGTCGCGGAGATCCGGCGGTTCCTCTCGGGGCTCACGGAGGCGCGCACGCGCGTGGAGAGCGACCACGTGCTGAACCTGCTGATGTACGTGCGCGGCGATCTGCCCGCGGACCTGCCGCGTCTGCTCGCCTTATGCGACGAGTACCTCGCGCTCGACGGGGAGGACCGCCTGCTCTTCGCGCTGGGCCGGCGCTCGGGCCGCATCACCCGCGTCTCCCAGCTCGCCCGCCCGGAGGTGCGCGGGGCGCTGACCGCCTTCCTCGCCGCGCTCCGCCGGGCGGGGCAGGACCCGGCGGCCGTCCTCGCCGACCTCCGCCGGCAGACCCTCTAGCCCGCCTCTCTCACCGCGTCGCGCGGTTCTGGCCGGGTCTCGCGGCCGATCGCGGCGTCGTTCCTCGTCGCCGACCGGCTCCGCGAGGTCGACTCCTCGTCACTCCTTGCGCTCGACCGTGATCCCTCGGCCAAAACACACTGTCGGACCCGGCGCTCATGGGCTGGCCCCGATGACCCACGATGGGCCTCGCCCGGAGGGTGGAGCCCGCACGATGCGGTGAGAAAGGCGGACCAGGTCCGTGGCCCGAGGCCGGCGCGCCCGGGCGTGGTGGGGGGCGGACGGCACGGCGTTCGTAGTGCTCCTCTTCCGACGGCGCGCCGCGGCGGGCCGGCCCCGGGGGAGTGTCCCCGGGGGGACACTCCCGACCTCTCGGGTGTCCACCGGCCGCGGGGCGCCGGCCGAAAGGAGGTCTCCCGTGAGACTCGCCATCCTCTTCGCGGGCCTTCTCCTGGCCAGCGGTTGCGCGGTCTACCCCGTGCCCGGCGGACCGGTATACGACTCCCCCGTCCCGTACTACGAAGTCGCCTACCCGGTGGCGCCGGCGCCGGCCTACTGGGGAGCGGCGTACTTCGGCTGGTACGACGACTGTGACGACCACCACGGCGGCGGCCACGGCCACCACGGCGGTGGATACGGCCACGGGGGGGGCGGACACGGCCGCTACCGCGGGCACCGCTGACGGCGACGCCGTCCGCCGCCCGCCAGGTCTCCCGGACGCCGTCACGCCTCCCGGGTCTTCAGGTACCAGCGGATGGGAGGCTGGCGCGTGACGTAGACCTCCCAGACGGACCCGTCGTCCATCCGCAGGCGGAACGTGTGACGCCGGACGTAGACCTCGCCGCTGCACTTGCCGGTGGTCCGGCCCGCGGCCAGGACCTCGACGACTCGACGCTCCTCGCCGCGGCGGGCGAAGCCGCGGGGCAGGCCGGGTTCTCCGCGCGCCATGGCGCGCGGGTCGCCCGCCCCGAGTGGCTCCAGGGGTTCGCTCAGGAACTCCCGCACGGGGCGCTAGGATAGCGCCCTTCGGAGGAGACCGCCATGCCCCGCGCCATTCCCCTCGACGGCAGACGCCTCGACGCCTCGCACGTCGCCGCCGTTCTGTCCGGCGCGACCCACCGCTTCGCGCTCACCGCGGAGGCCCGGCGACGCGTCGCCGCCGCCCGCGCCGTCGTGGACCGGGCCGTCGCCGAGGGGCGAACGGTCTACGGGGTGAACACGGGGTTCGGGAAGCTCGCCGACCGGGCGATCCCGCCGGACCGGTTGCGTGAACTGCAGGTGAACCTCCTGCGCAGCCACGCCTGCGGCGTGGGGCCGCGGCTGTCCGACGAGGTGGTGGCCCTCGCCCTGCTCTTCAGGGCGAACGCCCTCGCCGTGGGACGCTCGGGTGTGCGGCCGGAGGTCATCGACACCCTCCTCACGATGCTGGAGCGGGGGGTGCGGCCGGTGGTCCCGGCCAAGGGGTCGGTGGGGGCCAGCGGGGACCTCGCCCCCCTCGCGCATCTCGCGCTGCCCCTCATCGGCGAGGGCTTCGTGTCCCTCGGCGGGCGCGTCGTGGCCGGGTCGGAGGGCATGGCCATGGCCGGCATCCCCACGCTGACGCTCGAGGCCAAGGAGGGGCTCGCGCTCATCAACGGGGTGCAGATCTCCTCCGCCATCGGCGCGCGCACGCTCGCGGTGGCCGAGCGCCTCCTGAAGACGGCGGACCTCACGGCGGCCATGACGGTGGAGGCGATCCTCGGGACCGACTCCTGTTTCGACGCCCGGATCCAGGAAGCGCGGCCGCACCCCGGGCAGGCCGTCGTGGCGGCGAACGTCCGCCGCCTGCTGGCGGAGAGCGAGATCCTCAGGTCCCACGAGGGCTGCGCGAAGGTGCAGGACGCCTACTCGCTGCGCTGCGTGCCCCAGGTGCACGGCGCGGCGCGGGACGCGATCGCGCACGCCCGGGAGATCGTGTACCGGGAGGTCAACTCGGCGACGGACAATCCGCTCGTGTTCGCCGAGGAGGGCGAGGTGCTCTCCGGCGGGAACTTCCACGGGGAGCCGGTGGCCTTCGCCATGGACCACGCGGCGCTGGCGCTGCACGAGCTCGGCTCGATCGCCGAGCGGCGCATCGAGTCCACCGTGAACCCGGCGCTGTCCTCGGGCCTTCCGCCGTTCCTGACCCGCGAGGGCGGTCTGCGGTCGGGTTACATGATGATCCAGGTGACGGCGGCGGCGCTGGTGTGCGAGACGCGGATCCTCTGCCACCCGGCGGCGGCGGAATCGCTCCCGACCTCGGCGAACCAGGAAGACCACGTCTCGCTCTCGCCCCTCGCGGCGCGAAAGGCGGCGGAGGTGGCCGACAATGTCGCCACGATCCTCGCCATAGAGATCCTGACCGCCGCACGCGGGCTCGACTTCCGCCGGCCACTGCGGCCCGGGAACGGCGTGGAGGCGGCGTACGACTTCGTCCGCGCGCGTCTGCCGGCGGTGGAGGAGGACGCCCCGCTGGCGCCGGCGATCGAGGCGGTCCGCGCGCTGGTCCTCGGCCCCGACCTCCTCCGCGAGGTGGAGGACGTGGCCGGCCCGCTCTCCTGAACGACCGCTGCCCCGCCGGACGGCGCGGGCGCCCGCGGTAGACGCTCCGCCCCGGCCGCCCGCCTGGCGAGGAGTCGCCGCGGGTCCGGGGCGCGCTCCGGCTGTTCCCGCCGCGCCGGCCCCTCGGGCGAGGGCAGGAGGCGGACCTCGTCGGGGGGCGCCGGCGTCCGCGCGCGGTCGCTCGAGCGGCGAGGCGCAGCGCAGGACCTCGCGAAGGGCGAACGTGCCGTCGGACGGGGGGCTCCCGCCGGCGGCACGACGGCCGGTGCTCGTCTCCACGAGCAGCGGCGCCTCGCCTCGCCCGGGGACGCCCGAGCGCTTCCATCCGCGGGGCAACCTCTCCTCGTCCCGCGCGCCGGTGCTGAGCTCCACGGCGAGGAAGCGCGGGCGGAGGAGGGCGGCGCGGATGGCGTCGAGTGGTCCGGGAACCCGGCCACCGGGCGATCGACGTCGGGGGCCTCTCCACCGGGGAGGCGCTCCGCGATCCGGTTCAGGGCGTCGTCGTCGGGGAGTGCGTCCTCGCCCGGTTCCCTCCTCCGGTGCGGCCCGGTTCAAGGGACCGGACCGCGCGGAGTCGAGGCGTGCCTGACGGCCCCGGACCGCGGAACTCAGGGAGGAGGGGAGGAGGCGTTATCCTCGGCCGGTGATGGACCTCCACGGGTGGATCGCGGTCGCGACGGTCGCCGGCGCGGTGACGCTGTTCGTCACGCGGTGGATCCCCATCGAGGCCACCGCCCTGGCGATCCCCGTCGTGCTCACCGCCACGGGGACGCTCACGCCCCCGGAGGCGGCGCTGGCGGGGTTCGGGAACCTCGCGGTCATCGCCCTCGGAGCCATGTTCGTGGTGGGCGCCGGCCTGAAGGAGAGCGGCGTCGCGAGCATCGTCGGCCGCGGCTTCGAGCGGCTCGCGGGGCACAGCACGACGCGGGCGGTCCTCGTCGTCATGGTCCCCGCCGTCCTCCTGTCGGCGTTCGTGGCCAACGCCGCGACGGTCGCCCTGTTCCTGCCCGCGGTGGCCGCGCTGTCCCGCCGGACCGGCGTGCCCATGAGCCGCCTCATGATGCCGCTCGGATATGCCGCGATCCTCGGGGGGACCCTCACCCTCGTCGGCACCACGCCGAACCTCATCGCCGACGGGGAGCTCAGGGCGCGCGGGGGCGACGGCCTCGGGATCTTCGAGTTCGCGCAGGTCGGGCTGCCGGTGGCGGCCCTCGGCGTCCTGTACGTGGCGTTCTTCGGCTGGCGCCTCCTGCCCCACCGCTCCCGCGCGGAGGAGACGCCGGAGGCCAGGCTCCCCGAGGATCTCGGGCGGGACTACGGGTTCCACGAGACGCTGTGGCGCCTGCGCGTGGTGGCCGGGTCCCGCGTGGCGGGGAAGACCATCGAGCAGTCGGGGATCGGCCGCCTGTATGGTCTCGAGGTCGTGCAGGTCTCGCGCGCCTCCGGCCTGGCGCCGCGGTATCTGCAGCCGGAGGCGGACCTCGTCCTGCAGGTGGACGACCACCTCTTCGTGAGCGGGGACGCCGAGGACGTCTGGCGGCTGTCCGAGGAGGAGACGCTGCAGGTCGGTCTCGGGGACGCCGAGGCCATGGACGACCTGCTGCTCCGGGGCGTCTCGCTCGCCGAAGTGACGCTGCACCCGCACTCTCTGGCGTTCGGCAGCACGCTGAAGCGGCTGAAGTTCCGCACCCTCTTCGGGCTGAACGTCGTGTCCGTCTGGCGCCGGGGGGCGACGATCACCCGCGGACTCGCCGACGTGCCCCTCGAGATGGGGGACGCCCTGCTCGTGGCGGGACCCCCCGTCCGCATCGCCGCGCTGGCGAAGGACCCGGGCTACGTGGTCATCGGCGAGCACGTCGCCCCGCCGGACGTGCGCCGGGCGCCGCTGGCGGTCCTCATCCTCGCCGCCGCGCTCCTGCCGCCGATCCTCGGCTGGCTGCCGCTGGCCGTCAGCGCCATCGGCGCCGCCCTGCTCATGGTCGCCACGGGGTGCGTCTCGCGGCGGGGGGCGCGCCGCTCCATCGACTGGCGGATCCTCTTCCTGCTCGTCGGCACCCTCCCCCTGGGCGCCGCGCTGGAGCAGCAGGGCGTGGCCCAGACGCTCGCCGAGGGCATCGTCGGAATGGGGGAGACCGCGGGCCCGGCGGCCCTTCTCGCGTCGCTGTTCCTGCTCTCCGCCGCCGTCAGCACCTTCGTGAACAGCGGCGCGGCGATCATCATCCTCGCGCCCGTCGCCTACGAGGCCGCCATGCACGGCGCGCTGGACGTCCACCGCCTCTTCCTCGCGCTCTGCTTCGGGGCCTCGTGCGTGTTCACCTTCCCCTTCGGCAACCAGGTGAACCTCCTCGTCATGGGCCCCGGGGGCTACCGGGAGCGGGACTACCTGCGACTCGGCGGGGGCCTGTTCATCCTGATGGCCGCCTCCACCGTCCTGCTCCTCACGGTGTGATCGCGAGAGTCAGTTGCGCCGCCCCCCGAAACGGGGTCGCGCGGGCCCGGCCGATCCGGTAGATTGGGCCCGTCACTCACCCCCAGAAAGGGAGCCCGTATGAACGACGAACGGACCGGGCTCGCGCTCCCGCCGGGAGTCCTCGCGCCCGTGCCGATCGACCTCGATGCCGTGACCCTGGCGAGGGCGGGCGGCGCGTCGGTCGGCAAGAAGGTCTCCATGGCGGTCGCGGGTCTCGTGTGGTGCCTCTTCGTGCTCGCGCACCTCCTCGGCAACCTGACGCTCTTCGCCGGCCAGGAGGCCTACAACGGCTACTCGGCCAAGCTCATGTCCCTCGGTCCGATCCTCATCGTGCTCGAGGCGGGGCTCGTGCTCTTCCTCCTCCTGCACGTGATCTTCGGCATCGTCGTCACGCTGCAGAACTGGAAGGCGCGGCCCATCGGCTACGCCGTCTCGGCGAAGAAGGGCGGGCGGGGCGTGGCCTCGTCCACGATGATCTACACCGGGGTGCTGATCCTCTTCTTCATGGTCCTGCACCTGATCCACTTCAAGTACGGGCAGCATGCCATGGTGAAGGGGAAGGTGGACCTCTACACGTCGGTCCTCCTCCTCTTCGGCCAGCCCGTCTACGTGGTCGGCTACGGGATCGCCGTGATCCTCGTGGGCCTCCACGTGAGCCACGCTCTGCAGTCCTCCCTCCGCACCCTGGGCTGGAACAGCGAGCGCTCCTATCCGACCGTGGACCGGGTCTCGAGGCTCCTCGGCCTCGTGGTGGCGCTGGGCTACCTGTCGATCCCGCTCTACGTGCTGCTCGCGAAGGGGGGTGCGTAGTGGAACTCAGGTCGCAGGTTCCCGACGGCCCCATCGAGCGGAAGTGGGACAAGCACCGCTTCGACCTGAAGCTCGTCAACCCCGCCAACAAGCGCAAGTACGAGATCATCGTCGTCGGCACCGGTCTCGCGGGCGCCGCCGCGGCGGCCTCCTTCGGCGAGCTCGGCTACCGCGTGAAGGTCTTCACGCTCCTCGACAGCCCGCGGCGCGCGCACAGCATCGCGGCGCAGGGCGGCATCAACGCGGCGAAGAACTACCCCAACGACGGCGACAGCATCTGGCGCCTGTTCTACGACACGGTGAAGGGGGGGGACTTCCGCGCCCGCGAGGCGAACGTCTACCGCCTCGCGCAGGTCAGCAACAGCATCATCGACCAGTGCGTGGCGCAAGGCGTGCCCTTCGCCCGCGAGTACGGCGGCTACCTCGCGAACCGCTCCTTTGGCGGGGCCCAGGTCTCCCGCACGTTCTACGCCCGCGGCCAGACGGGCCAGCAGCTCCTGCTCGGCGCCTACTCCGCGCTCATGCGGCAGGCCGCCGAGGGGCCGGTGAAGATCTTCCCGCGCACGGAGATGCTGGACCTCGTCGTGGTCGACGGCGTCGCCCGCGGCATCGTCACGCGCAACCTCGTCACGGGGAAGGTCGAGGCCCACACCGCCGACGCGGTGTGCCTCGCCACCGGCGGCTACTCCCGCGTGTGGTATCTCTCGACGAACGCCGTCGGCTGCAACGTGACGGCGGCGTGGCGGGCCCACCGGCGCGGAGCCCTGTTCGCGAACCCCTGCTTCGTGCAGATCCATCCGACCTGCATCCCGGTCGGCCAGCACCGGCAGAGCAAACTCACGCTCATGAGCGAGAGCCTGCGGAACGACGGCCGCGTGTGGGTCACGAAGGCGAAGGGCGACCGGCGGAAGCCCGGCGACATCCCCGAGGACGAGCGCGACTACTACCTCGAGCGCCGCTACCCGGCGTTCGGCAACCTCGTGCCGCGCGACGTGGCCTCCCGCGCCGCGAAGCAGGTCTGCGACGAGGGGCGCGGCGTGGGCGAGTCGGGCCTCGCCGTGTACCTCGACTTCCGCGACTCCATCAAGCGCGTGGGGGCGAAGGTCATCGGGGAGAAGTACGGCAACCTCTTCGACATGTACCAGCGCATCACCGACGAGAACCCCTACGAGGTCCCGATGCGCATCTTCCCCGCCCTGCACTACACGATGGGCGGGCTGTGGGTGGACTACAACCTGATGAGCAACGTCCCCGGCCTGTTCGTGCTGGGGGAGGCGAACTTCTCGGACCACGGGGCCAACCGCCTCGGCGCCTCCGCCCTCATGCAGGGCCTCGCCGACGGGTACTTCGTGATCCCCACGACCATCGCCGGCTACCTCGCGGGCAAGAAGCCCGCGGAGGTCGGTCCGGACCACGCGGCCTGCCGCGACGCGGTCCGCGAGGCCGAGGAGCGCACCGGGAAGCTGCTCGCGCTCCGCGGGAAGAAGTCCCTCGACGACTGCCACCGCGAGCTCGGCCTCCTCATGTGGGAGAAGTGCGGCATGGGCCGCAGCGAGGCGGGGCTCCGCGAGGCCATCGCGAAGATCCCCGACCTGGCGGGGGCGTTCTGGAAGGACGCCACGGTGCTCGGCGGGGCGATGGAGCTGAACCAGAGCCTCGAGTACGCCGGGCGGATCACCGACTTCTTCGAGCTGGCGAGCCTCATCGCCCGCGACGCTCTCGACCGGAGGGAGTCCTGCGGCTGCCACTTCCGCGAGGAGAGCCAGACCGAGGACAACGAGGCTAAGCGCGACGACGCGAACTACTCCTACGTCGCCGCCTGGGAGTGGAAGGGCGACCCGACGTCCCCCGCGCTCGTGAAGGAACCGCTGACCTTCGAGTACGTCAAGCCGGCGACGAGGAGCTACAAATGAGCGCCGAGCACATGAACCTCACGCTGAAGATCTGGCGCCAGAAGGACTCGAAAGACAGGGGCGGCTTCGAGACCTATCACCTGAAGGACGTCTCGCCGCACCAGTCCTTCCTCGAGATGCTCGACCAGCTGAACGACGACCTCGTGAAGCAGGGGAAGGAGCCGGTGGCCTTCGACTCGGACTGCCGAGAGGGCATCTGCGGGACCTGCGGCTGCATGGTCAACGGGCAGGCCCACGGCCCCGACAAGGGCATCACCTGCTGCCAGCTGCACATGCGGACCTTCCGGGACGGCGACACGCTCGTTCTCGAGCCGTTCCGGGCGAAGGCGTTCCCCGTGCTCCGCGACCTCGTCGTGGACCGGCGGGCCCTCGACCGCATCATCATGGCCGGAGGGTTCGTCTCCGTGAACACGGGGCAGGCGCCGGACTCCTCGGCGCTCCCGGTCCCCAAGTACAACGCCGAGAAGGCCATGGACGCCGCGGCCTGCATCGGCTGCGGGGCGTGCGTGGCCTCCTGCAAGAACGCCTCGGCCATGCTGTTCACGTCGGCGAAGGTGGCCCAGCTCGCCTACCTGCCGCAGGGCGATCCGGAGCGGAAGCGCCGCGCCCTGAAGATGGTCCTCGCGCACGACCTGCTCGGCTTCGGCAACTGCACGAACGAGTCCGAGTGCGAGGCGGCCTGCCCGAAGCAGATCTCCGTGCGCCACATCTCCATCCTGAACCGGGAGTACCTCCGGGCGAACGTCGGCCGGGAGGTCATCAAGCCGGTGGCGGGGGCGGGGTAGCCACCCGGTAGCGGTAGGTCAGCGCGTTCACGGGCGGGCCGCCGTCGGGGCGGGGGCGCGGATACCAATCCGTCCACGCAGTATCCGAATTCCTCGGCCGGCCCCGCAGCGGGATCAGGAACATCTCGTCCCGACCGCCGATCTCCACGGCGAGGAGCCGCCGCCCCCGGCCGGAGTGGATCTCCACGTCCCCGGGGACGACCCAGCGCCCGTCCTCCACACGGAGGCCGCCCGGGTGAAGGGGGCCCTGCACGGTCCGCCGGCGGTTGCGGGCGTAGAGGATGAGCCGGGTGCGCTCGGGGGGCGACGCCGCGGGCTCCGCCTCGCCGGGGGGGCCGCGCACCTCCACCACGAGCCGGAGCGGCTTCCCGTCGAGGCGCGGCGGGTGCTCGGTGCGCAGCCAGCACAGCCCGAGGATCGCTCCGAGCGCCGCCGCCGTCGTCCCGAGCGAGACCCCGAGCGCGGGGAGGAAGCCGGACGCCGAGAAGCCGACGACCAGCCCGAGGACGAGCCCGCCGAGCAGGCCGGCGAGGCCGATGGCGGCGATCGCGTAGCCGCGGCCGCCTTCCCGTTCGCTCACGCGGAACCACCCCGTGGCGAGATGGCCCATGAAGAGCGCCCCGACCGCGCCGGCGGCGGCGGTCAGGATCGCCACGAGGATGGCGAGGAGCCAGTGCATGCCCCGCCTATACCATCCCGCGGGGACGATTCCGCGGACCGGGCCGGAGGGTGCGGCATACTCGCGGGCGACCCGGAGGTGCCCATGAGCCCCCGCGAGAAGCCGTCCGAGGCGAAGTACGCCGGCGCCGCGCGCCGGGCCGAGGCCATCGAGCAGGAGCTCCGGCGCATCGGACGGTGGCGGAGCGAGCCGCTGCCGGAGAGCGCGCTGGAGTTCGAGCAGGCCTTCGGCGCCGACACGATGTCGTTCGAACAGTGGATCCAGTTCGTGCTCCTGCCCCGGATCCGGGCCATCGTGTCGGGGAAGGGCGACTTCCCCGTCCGCAGCCAGGTCGGCGCCTATGCCGTCCGCGCCCTCGACGGGGACGACGGGGCGGCGGGCCTGGTGAGCCTCCTGTCCGAGCTCGACGCGTTCATCGAGGGGACGGAGGCGGCCGCGGCGGCGCCGGCCCCCGCGCCTCCGCCCGCCGGCGACTACGCCTCGGCGCTCGCCCGCTACCGGGAGGGGGAGTTCGTCGCGGAGGGGACGAAGATCGTCAAGGCGCTGAAGAGCGAGATCCTGTTCCAGGTGGACTGGGACTCCGTGGCCCGCGAGGCCGTGACGGACGTCGACCGCCTGAAGGCGCTGCGCGCCTTCGCGTCGCGCGGGGTGGGGGACCTGCGGGCGGCGATCCTGCTGTTCCGGGGGACCTACGGCGACGCCGCCGGGGACGCGCTCGCGGACTCCCTCCTCGCGATCCGCCTCGTCAACCTGCCGGGCGGCGCGCTGCCCCGCGTGGATTTCCGGCGGGGGGTCCTCTCCGTGGAGTCCTGCCTGCGGACGCACCCGGTCCGGTCGCTCGAGATCGGCAAGGTCCTCGCCGACGCGCTCGACGTGCGCGTGGGGCCGCTCGTGGAGTCGCTCCGGACGGCGACGATCCCCGAGCACGAGGCGCAGCTCCGGGAGGTCTTCGACGTCCCCATCGCGATCGAGGTGGACTTCGGTTCGTTCCGGGCGGACCCGGAGCCGGACCGGCGCGTGGAGGCGCTTCAGTACTGCGCGCACGAGGGCGTGTACGCGCTCGTCTACGGCCTGACGGCGGTCGGGCGGACGGAGGGGGGGCGGGACCTCGTCCGCGGGCGCGTGACGGGGATCGCGATCCGGCACGCCACGGATCCCGCCGAGTGCGGGCTGTGGGCGGAGGGGAGCACGGTCGTCCTCGCGCAGCGCCTGCACACGGACCAGGCCGGGCGGCTGTCGGCCCTCGAGGTCGAGGAGCGCCTCCCGGGGATCCTCGCCGGCATGCCCGGCCCGGCGGCGGACGCCGGCGCGTCGCTGCCGGAGGTCCGGCGGGTCGCCGCGGCGGCCCAGGCGCGGATCGCCGAGGCCCTCGGCGCGCCGGCGACGCTCGACGTGGACCTCGCCGCGATCGCCACGGACCCCGCGGCCCTCACCCGCGTCCCGCGCCGGGCGCTGCAGCGCCTCGCCGGGGCGTTCCTCCTCTGCGCCCCCGATTTCGCCCAGTGGACCCACGCGAGCAACCCGCACACGGTCCGCGTCCGGTTCGTCCCCTCGCTCGAGGAGGTCTCCTGCCGGCTCACCGGCGACGTGCTCGACCTCGCGGTCTGCCTCTTCCCGGGACCGGGCGCGACGGCGGAGCGCCCCGGTTTCCTCTACGAGTGCGAGATCGCGAAGGTCCTGCGCGACGACCTCGGCTTCGAGACGATGCCGATCGTCGCCTCGCACACGGACGTGGCGATCCCCGACATCCGCGCGCGCCTCCGGGAGGGGCTCGGCGCGGAGGTCGCCGTGGACGTGGACTGGACGGGCTTCCTCGCGCACGGGGATCCCGTGGCGCGGAAGTGGGCCGTCGACCGCCTGCCGCAGGACGGCCTCGAGCCGCTGCTCTACGCGCTCACGGGGCTCGCGGAGACCGGGGAGGACTTCGCGCGGCTCATCCGCGGCCGCGTCCGCGCCATCCGGGTGGAGAGCGTGCCCGCGGCGGCGCGGAAGTGCCTGCTCGCGCAGGGGAACACGCTCGTCCTCCGGATCTTCCTGTTCGAGGGCTGGAACGGTCGGCTCACCATCGACGAGCTGAAGAAGGCGCTGCCGGGCGTCCTCGCCGGGATGCCCGCGGCGGGGGAGGCGGGCCGCGGACCCGGCGGCACGGCGGCGCCGGCCCCCGCGCGGTGGCCCGACGACCCGCGGCTCGCGATCCTCCGGAGCATGATCGCCTCCGCGGCCAAGCACCTCGAGGGGGGCCGCACGCAGGCGTTCCTGCTCATGTTCATGCCGCCGGAGCGCGTGGCGGCGCTGTGGCAGGACGGCGGCGGCGCGTTCCGCGCGCTCCTTGCGGAGCACGAGGCGCGCCGGGAGGACTGGCTCGCCGCGCTCCGGGCGTGCCTCGCCACGGCCCCCGAGACGCCCGCCCCCGGCCGGGCCGTCTTCCGCTTCCCGGACCTCGCGGTGCCGGTGGTCTCCTTCCGCGAATCCGGCGCCCGCTGGCTGCTCGAGGGGCTCTGAGCAAGTCCTCCGCCGGTTCGGAGACCCCAAGACCTGGCCGCGCCGGCGCGGTATCCTGAGGACGTGGAACGACCGACCCCGGGACCGGGGCGGAGGAGACGACCATGACGGAATACGGGGCGTGGATCGCGGACGCCGCATTGATCGGGCTGGTGGTGATCGTGGGCATCCTGCTCCTTGCCCGCCGCCTCGGCCACGACTGGCGGCCCGCCGGGCGGCTGTTCGGACCGGCGGCGATGCTGTTCTTCGCCGCGTTGGCGGTCACCGTGCTGGGCGTGTGGTGGAGCGAGGCTCCGGAGGCGCGGCAGATAGGAGCCGTCGCCCTGCTCGTCGGGTGGTTTCTGACCGCGCTGGGCGCCTTCGTGGTCGGCCAGACCGAAGCGTGACCATCCGCGGCGTAACTTCCGCGAGGCTCTCGCCCTAGATAGTTCGGAGTCCGAACTATCTGCCGCCCGCGGGATGGACCATGTGGTCGCGGAGCACGCCGATCCTCTCGACGAGGGCCAGAAACTCATCGAGGCGCTCCGGGTTCACCTCCACGGTCGTCGCGGGCCCGCCGTGGACCGGGCAGTCGCACGCCCCCGTCCCGAACCCGCGGGCGGCGAATTCCCCGGCGCTCGTCTCCAGCGCGGGGAGGAGTCTCACGGTCGCCCGGCCGGTGCAGCCTATGTCGTCTATCAGGGGGGCCAGGATGCCGGGTCGGACGGTGGTCCCGGACGCCGTCACGACGGGAGACGAGTCGCCGTCCGTGAGCACCCACGCCTGCTTTTCCGGCCACCAGGCGGCGGCGCCCGACGCTACGCCGGCCCGCCGGCGGGCCTCCTCGACCGTGAAGGGCGGCATCGCCACGGCCAGGCGGAGGAACCACCGCCCGAACTCCGTCTCGAGATTGCGCTTCGCCTCGGCAGGGAGGGCGCATGGGTACAGGGACACGATGGCCGGACACCCGAGGGCCACCGGGCTCTCCGCCGATGCGGGAAGCGACCCGCAAGGCCGATAGCGGACCGACGCCCGCCCAAGGATGCGCTCCCCGGCGTCCGCCGGGCCCCCCGCGGGGGGAGCCGCCGTGCGCACGGAGTCGGGATCGAGGACGAGGAGGCCGGCGTCCGGGGGCAGGACGGCGAACTCGACGCTGGCCTCGACGAGCACCCGTTCGCCCTCGGCCCGTCTCCGGCGCCGGACCGTGAGCTCCCGGCCGGGCTGCAGCACGGGGAAGCAGGTGATCTGCTGGTCGCCCGCCCAGTGGACCTCCGGGATGGAGCGACGCGGGGCGGGCTCCGTGGCGCCGGAGAGGACCGAGGAGGCCCCGACCAGGATCCCGTCGCCGTCGGCGATGCCCGACGCCAGCACGGTCCGCGGACCCGGATGGCAGAAATCGAAGTACGAATCGAGGACCACCAGCGGCCGGTCGGACCGGAGAGTCACGGTGACCGTGAACTCGGTGCACAGCGCGGGCCGCGGCGGATCGACCGTGAAAACGACCTGCAGGGGACCGGGGGGGGCGCCGGAGCACGCCGCCAGGGCGAAAGCGAGGCACAGTGCGAACCGCCCCCGCGGCGATCGTCGATCTCGAGGGGGACCGGACACGGTCAGGGCCTCGCGCGGACGGTCGTCGAGCGGGCGGCGGCCAGCCACTTCGCCACGTCCTCGGCGGGACGGGCGCAGGGCCACAGGGCGAGGGCCTCCATCGACCCCAGGGCGACGCGGCGGTCGGGGTTCGCGGGCCGGGTCGTGGTCGTCGTGTAGCGCGCCGACACGCGGTGCAGCACGCCCTTCTCCATGGCGCCGGGCGCCCCGAGCGGGGCCGCGGCGAGTTTCACGCTCTCCTCGTCGAGGACGAGCAGGCTCGCGTCCGGCGGCAGCTCCACGTAGTCCACGCGCAGCGCGGTCTCCTTCACGGCGGCGCCCGCGGGCGCCCGGAACGTGAACTCCCGTCCGGGGAGCAGGACCGGGAAGTGCGCGAGGCGGCGCGCGCCCGCCCACTTGAGCCACGGGTTCGGGATGACCGTCACCCCCGGCGTCCGTTCGAGGATCAGCGTGGCGCCGAGGACCGCGTCGGCGACCTCGAACTCGCACTCGATCTCCTCGGCGCCGGGGCCGCGGGAGTAGGGGGTGAGGAACTCCGTCCGCAGGAGGGCCACCGGCCGGTCCGTGCGCAGGACGGCGAGGACGCCGGACGCCTCGAACCGGAGTGCGGCCGAGACGCCCTCCGGGACGGGAGCCTCCGCGGAGCAGGCCGCGAGGCCGAGGAGCAGCGCGATCACCGGGAAACGCCGGGCGGGCATCGGCACCTCCGGGTACATCATCCCTTGCCCCGGCCGGTTCATTCAAGCGCCCGGCCGCGGACATCTGCTATTTTTCGGGTTTCCGCAGCAGGGAGCCCGCCATGTTCGAGGAAGTGAAGGAGCGCCTCACGGACCTCCGCCGGCGTCTCGACCACGCCAAGGAGGGCCTTTGACTACGCCGGCAGGAAGGAGCGGCTGGCGAAGGTCGAGGAGAGCATGAGCAAGCCCGGCTTCTGGGACAACCCGGAAGCCGCGCAGACCGTGGTCTCCGAGATGAAGGCCCTGCGGACCGTCGTGGACCCCTGGGGCGGCCTCGAGACGGGCATCGCCGACGCGGAGGTCCTCCTCGCCATGGCCGAGGAGGAGAAGGACGAGGCGACGGGCGCCGAACTCGCGCGCGAACTCGACGACCTCGCGAAGCGCCTCGACCGCCTCGAGTTCCTCGCGGCGATGTCCGACCCCCACGACGCGCTCGACTGCTACCTCTCCATCCACGCCGGGGCCGGCGGCACCGACGCCGCGGACTGGGCGAAGATGCTGCTCCGCCTGTACACGCGCTTCTGCGAGCGGCGCGGCTTCACCCTCGAGGAGGTGGATGTCCAGCGCTTCGAGGAGGCCGGCATCCGCAAGGCCACGCTGAAGGTCCACGGCCCGTATGCCGCGGGCTACCTGCGGGCGGAGATGGGGGTGCACCGCCTCGTGCGGCTCTCCCCCTTCGATGCGGCCCACCGGCGGCAGACCTCCTTCGCCTCCGTGGACGTGATGCCGGAGGTCAAGGAAGAGGAGATCGAGGTCAACGAGTCGGACCTCGAGATCGACACCTTCCGGTCGGGGGGCGCGGGGGGGCAGCACGTCAACGTCACGGACTCCGCGGTCCGGATCACCCACAAGCCCACGGGCATCATCGTGCAGTGCCAGAACGAGCGCAGCCAGCACAAGAACCGGCGGGTGGCGCTCGCCCTGCTGAAGGCGAAGCTCTACCAGATCCGCGAGCAGGAGAAGCAGGACGAGCTGAAGCGGGTGTACGGCGAGAAGGGCGAGATCGCCTGGGGGTACCAGATCCGCTCCTACGTCCTGCACCCCTACAAGCTCGTGAAGGACCTGCGGACCGATGTGGAGACGAGCAACGTGGATGCGGTCCTCGACGGGGAGATCGACGAGTTCATCGAAGCGTGGCTGAAGAGCCGCATCGGCGGCGGGAGGAAGTCGTGACGAAGCGGCGGGCGCTCATCTCGGTGGCGGACAAGGCCGGCCTCGTGGACTTCGCGAAGGGGCTCTCGGACCTCGGCTTCGAGGTCATCTCCACCGGTGGCACGGCCCGGGCCCTGAAGGAAGCCGGGGTCCGCGTGGTCCCCGTCGAGGAGGTCACCGGCTTCCCGGAGATGATGGACGGGCGCGTGAAGACGCTGCACCCGAAGGTCCACGGCGGCATCCTCGGCCGCCGCGAGGTCGCCGCGCACCGCGAGGCCATGGAGAAGGCGGGCATCGTGCCGATCGACCTCGTGGCGGTGTCGTTCTACCCGTTCGAGGCGACCGTGGCGAAGCCGGGCGTCACGCGCGAGGAAGCGGTGGAGCAGATCGACATCGGCGGACCGTCCATGGTCCGCTCCGCGGCCAAGAACCACGAGGACGTCCTCGTCGTCACCGACCCGTCGCAGTACGACGAGGTCCTCGCCGCTCTGCGCGAGGGCAAGGTCACGACCGAACTGCGGCGGCGCCTCGCCCGCACCGCCTACGCCCGCACGTCCGCCTACGACGCGGCCATCTCCGCCTGGCTCACGAGGAACGACGGCGGTCCGGAGTTCCCCGACGTCTACGCCCCGCGGTTCGAGAAGGTCATGGACCTCCGGTACGGGGAGAACCCGCACCAGAAGGCCGCCTTCTACCGCGAGGGCGGGGCGGGCGGGGAGGCGAGCGTCGCGCGGGCCACCGTCCGCACGGACCGGAAGGCCCTGTCCTACAACAACCTCATGGACCTCGACGCCGCGTTCGAGCTCGTGAAGGAGTTCGCCGAGCCGGCGGCGGTGGTCGTGAAGCACGCCAACCCGTGCGGCGTGGCGCTGGGCGCCGACCTCGCCACCGCCTATCGGCGGGCGCACGAGTGCGACCCGGTGTCCGCGTTCGGGTGCATCGTCGCCCTGAACCGGCCCATGGACGTGGCCACGGCGGAGGAGATGGCCGCCCCCGGCAAGTTCGTGGAGGCCCTCGTGGCGCCGGGCTTCGAGCCCGCCGCGCTGGAGATCCTCCGCACGAAGCCGAAGTGGGGGAAGAGCCTGCGGATCCTCGAGACGGGGCCCGTCGGCCCGCGCGCGCCCGCCCACGCCGTCCGGCAGCTGGTGGGGGGCCTCCTCGTGCAGGACCGCGACCTCCTCGTCCTCGATCCCGCGCTGCCCGCGGGCTTCGAGGTCGTGACGAAGCGGGCGCCCACGGCCGAGGAGGCGGTGGCGCTGAAGTTCGCCTTCGCGGTGGTGAAGCACGTGAAGAGCAACGCCATCGTGCTGGTGAAGGACCTCGCCGCGGTCGGCGTGGGGGCGGGCCAGATGAGCCGCGTGGAATCGGCGGAGATCGCCGTCCGTCGCGCGAAGGACCGCGCGAAGGGCTCGGTGTGCGGGTCCGACGCGTTCTTCCCGTTCCCCGACGGGCTCGCGGTGGTGGCCGACGCGGGCGCCACGGCGGTCATCCAGCCGGGCGGCTCGGTGAAGGACGCGGACGTGATCGCGGAGGCGGACCGCCGGGGCGTGGCGATGGTGTTCACGCGCCTGCGCCACTTCCGGCATTGATCGCCGCTCCCCGTCCCGGAGACGGGCCCGAGGTGCAGACATGACGCGCGACGAGGCATACGGCCTGCTCACGGAGCATGCGAAGGGCGAGTCGCTCCTCCGCCACGCGAAGCAGGTGGAGGCCGTGATGCGGGCCTTCGCCCGCGCGCGGGGGGAGGACGAGGAGAAGTGGGGGCTCGCCGGTCTCCTCCACGACTTCGACTACGAGATGTACCCCACGATCCCCGACCACCCCGCGAAGGGGAGCGTGATTCTCGCGGCGCGGGGCGTCCCGGAGGACGTGCGGGAGGCCATACTCGGCCACGCCGTCCACACCGGCGTCCCCCGGACCACCCTCCTGGCGAAGGTGCTGTTCGCCGTGGACGAGCTCTCGGGGTTCATCCACGCCGTGGCCCTCGTCCGGCCGAGCCGGTCGGTCCGGGACGTCACCCCCGCCTCGGTCCTGAAGAAGATGAAGGACAAGGCCTTCGCGGCGAAGGTCAGCCGGGAGGAGATCCGGCAGGGGATGCAGGAACTCGGGGTGTCGCCGGAGGCGCACATCGCCGAGGTCATCGCGGCCATGCAGGCAGTGGAGTGAACGAATCCTTGGCTCCTGCCGATAGTTAAGGTAGAGATGAATTTCTTGACGGGGCCCGGGACGGTTGTTTCCCGCGATCACCTGATTGTGGATTGCGCCGACCCGCCGTCAGGTCCGGAAACCCCGGCCAACCCGAAGGATGGCCGCGGTTTCCCGATCCGACCCTCCCTTCGTCCGAGCGCGGCCGGAGCCGCCCGGAAGGGACCGAAGTCCGCGTCGTTCCCGCGCCCCTGCACGAAAGGTCACTGTCTGCAGGAGGTCCGTTGATACCCAGAGAGAGATCCGGACAGGGCGAGGCCGATCACTACGCCTGCCAGGAAGCGATCGGCTACCTGTTCCGCCGCGAAGGACTGCTTCGCAAGGCGCTCACCCATTCCTCGGTGAAGGACGAGCGCAACCCCTCGAACGAGCGCCTCGAGTTCCTCGGCGACGCCATCCTCGGGATGGTGGTGTCCGAGTACCTGTTCTCGATGCTGCCCGAGAACGACGAGGGCGATCTGACGCGCGTGAAGTCGATCGTCGTCTCCGGCGAGTCGCTGGCGCGGCTCGGCGCGGAGCTCGGCCTCGACCGGTTCCTGAAGCTGAACAAGGGGCTGCGCAACAAGGACGAGATCCCGCGGTCCCTCGTCGCGAACGCCGTGGAGGCGCTGATCGCCGCCGTCTACCTCGACCGCGGCATGGAGGCGGCCCGGCACTGGGTGCTCGACCACCTCCACCACTACATCGACGCCGTGCTCCGGGACGGCCACGACGACAAGAACTACAAGTCCCTCCTCCAGCAGGTCGCCCAGAAGGAGCTCGGCGCGACGCCGGCCTACAAGGTCCTCGGCGAGCGCGGACCCGAGCACTCCAAGGTGTTCCGCGTGGCCGCCGTGATCGGCGGCCGCGACTACCCGCCGGGCCGGGGCGACTGCAAGAAGGACGCCGAGCAGGAGGCGGCGCGGATCGCGCTCGAGGCGGTGATGAACCGCCGGGGAGGCCGGGACCGCGGCCGCCGCGCGCCCGCCGCCGCCCCCGCCGCGCCGGAGCGTCCGGCTGCGGCATCGCGGCCCGCCGCGGCGTCGCGGCCC
>JADHED010000715.1_pt1 | contig 35269 bp, 21 predicted proteins | sample 8952041 | NCBI WGS metagenome assembly JADHED01 (sample SAMN16124423, study PRJNA663239) | bioreactor sludge metagenome | isolation source: sludge (control) | place: India:Bengaluru | collected 2018-09-08
GAGCGGTCTTCCGGATCATTCCCACCAAGATCAAGACCCTTGAGGAACTCGGCGTTCCCACGGTCATCAAAACCTTCGGCCACATGCGCGGCGGGATCGTTCTCGTCACGGGACCGACCGGTTCCGGAAAAAGCACCACGCTGGCGGCGCTCATCGATTACATCAATTCGAACTTCTCCCGACACATCGTGACGATCGAGGAACCGATCGAATTTGTGCACCGCAACAAGATGAGCATCATCACCCAGCGCGAAGTGCCCGAGCATGCCCCGTCGTTTCCCGTCGGCCTCAAGGCCGCCCTGCGCGAAGACGCCGACATTGTGCTCGTGGGTGAAATGCGCGATCTGGAAACCATCTCCCTCGCCCTCACTGCGGCGGAGACCGGCCTTCTGGTCTTCGGCACCCTGCACACAAACAACTCGCGGAAAACGGTCGACCGTATGATCGACGTGTTTCCCAGCGACCAGCAGGCCCAGGTCCGCACCATGCTCGCCGCCTCTCTGCGCGGAGTTGTGGCCCAGCTCCTCATGAAAAAACAGGACGGCGGCGGCCGTGTGGCCGTCAACGAAATCCTCGTCGTCAACAGCGCCGTCTCGGCCATCATCCGCGAAGGAGCAACCCAGAAGCTTCAGGACGTGATCGTTGGCGGAAAAGGCGAAGGAATGCAGTTCATGGACGATGCCATCTGGGAACAGTTGGTTGCGGGGGCCGTTTCTCCGCATGAAGCCTACATGAAGGCCATCGACAAACAGCGCTTCAAAGCCTACCTCCCTCCGGAAGAAGAAGGGCTCGTGAATGCCGCCGGTGTCCCCGACGATGTGGATCACAGCGATCTGGGCAGAAAACCGGCCTCCCTGCGGCCCAAAAATGCAAACCCGGATCTCAAAAAATAGCTCCCCCGGCGATCTCGTGCTACTGGTGGACATCAGCAACACATTTGTCAAACTCGCCCTCGCCCGGGGAAATCGGATCGGCTCCATTCACAGGCTCCCGACAAAAACCCTCCAGGCCGCACAAATCAAAAAAATCCTGAACGGCCGTCCCCTGCGCGGCACAGTGGCCGCCTCCGTGGTTCCAGAAAAAAAACGCGAAGTCGATGCCGCCTGCGGAACCGAAGTTTGCTGGATCGGGCCGGATGTCGCGCTCGGCGTCGGCATCGACTATCCCTCCCCCAGAAAAATCGGCGCGGACCGTCTCGCCAATGCCGCCGGATGCCGGGCCCACTACGGGGTTCCCGCCATCGTCGTGGATTTCGGAACCGCCGTGACCTTCGATGTCCTCTCTCCCCGGGGCGACTACATTGGCGGAGTCATCGCCCCCGGACTCAATGCCATGACCGAATACCTCCACGACCGCACCGCCCTGCTTCCGCTCATCCGTCTGCGCGAGCCCATCGCCGCCGTCGGACGCACCACACGCGACGCCATGCTCTCCGGTGCCGTCCATGGATACCGCGGCCTGGTTTCGGAGATCATCCGACAGGTCAAAAAAGAGGCCTTCCCAGGAAAGCGCCCCAAGGTCATTGCCACCGGTGGCGATGCCTCGCTCATCGCCTCGGGACTGCCTCTTTTCGATGCCGTGGATCCTCTTCTGACCCTGCGGGGTCTTCTGGTGGCGGCAAACCTGAATTTGTAGCCTTTTCCACGGAACATTTTCTCACCCTCTGATGGATATTTTTTGGCGAAGCCTGTAATGTCAAAAAATGAACCGGCGCTCGCATACTCTCGATCTCGGCTCTTCCAGCACCGGCATCCGTCCATGGATTGTCCCCGCGTTGCTCGTTTCCCTTCTGCTTCATCTTCTTTTCTGGATGTGGTCCAGCAAGGTGATGGTCAATCCGTTGAAAGGCGTCGACTACGACCCCACTCCACCGCGCCGCTTCAAGCTGGAAAGCGTGGACCTCGATCCCCGGATTCTCAATCCTGCTCCCGCCGCTGTAAAGCGCCCGGCTGCCGCTCCGGTTGCGGTGAAGCTCCCCGAGGAGACCGTCGCCCTCGGCAAGTGGTCCGGTGACCAGCCCGCTCTCCCTCCGGCCCCGAAACTGGACAACGAAATTCTTTCCGAGACCCCGAAACTTTCTTCCTCCTCCCTGCAAAGCGCCCTCCCTTCGGCAACCTCCAAGGAAGCCGCATTTCCCGATGACAAGGCCCTGACCAGTGAGTTGCTCTCCGAGAAACCCACCGTCGGCGAAACTCCGGCACTTGAACTCCCCGGCCCGGGTTTTGAAAAAGGCACCAAATCCCTCGGCGGCGGCTCCCCCTCGCTGGACAAGGGATTCAGCAACCTCGATGACCTCCTCGCACAGACCGGCCCCCTCAGCCCGGAGACCGCTCCCATCCTCATGCCCACCGATCTGCTCTTCGACTACGATGCCCCGAACCTCCGCGTCGAGGCGCTCACCAGTCTTCAAAAACTCGGGCAACTCATTCAGAAAAACCCCGGTGCCCGGTTCATCATCGAAGGACATACCGATTCCTTCGGCTCCGATGATTACAATCTCGATCTCAGCCGCAAGCGCGCGGACTCGGTCAAAGCCTGGCTGACAGAAAACATGGGTATTCCGATTGATGCCATCCAGACAGTCGGCTATGGAGAATCCCGTCTTTTGGCACCGGCGGACGGAACCATCGAACAACAGCAGATCAACCGACGCGTCGAGATTGTCATCCGGGCACCGGAACCATGATTTCACCACACGAACAAAAACTCGAAAAAACAGCCAGAGAACTCTCGGAACGCACCCGGCGGCGCAGGGATTCCCCCATCACCATTTTCAAAGGCTTTCGCAAGGTCGAGGAACAACGCCTCCGCATGTGGCACAACGCGGGAGGCGGAGGCCGCGAGATCGCCCGCCAACGTTCGGATCTCGTCGACATCCTCTTCCGGGAACTTTTCGAGGGCGTCACAGCCTCGCTCCTGCCCAAGGGACTCTCCGGCCGCCTTTGTGTCGCCGCTTTCGGTGGCTATGGACGCCGCGAACTCACGCCCTTCAGCGACGTGGACATCCTTTTTCTCCAGACAGCCACCAGGCAGGACAAGGAAATCGAGGAGGTCATCCGCCAGACTTTGGTGCTCCTCTGGGACATCGGCTTCAAGGTCGGGCACGCCACACGCACCATTTCCCAGGCCGTGAAAAAGGCCAATGAGGACATGATCACGAAGACCTCGATGCTGGAATCCCGGTTCCTGGCCGGTGACCGCGAGATCTTCAGTCAATTCAAAGAACGCTTTCAGAAGGAATGCGTCCAGGGCCGCGAGGAAGAGTACATTTCCTGGCGCCTGGCCAACCAGGCTGACCTCCGGATCAAGCATGGTCCGAGCGTTTTTCTCCAGGAACCGAACGTCAAGAACGGCATCGGCGGCCTCCGCGACTACCAGAGCCTCCTGTGGATCTCGCATTTCAAGCGGGGCATCATGACCACCGCCAAACTGGTCGAGGCAAAAATCCTCCGCGACACCGAACGCCGCCTGCTGGAAAAAGGCTACGATTTCCTGCTGCGAACCCGCACGGAAATGCACTATCTGAACAACCGGGCGGTGGACACTCTGACTCTCCAGCTTCAGGGCCGCGTCGCCGTCGCCTTCAACTACCCGCAGAAAAACATCCTCCGGAAGGTCGAAACCTTCATGAGGGAGTTTTACAGCCATACACGAAACATCCACCTCCTCACGGAAGCCGCCCTGCAACGGATGGATGCAGTCCCTGTGAAAAAGACCCCCGGGCTCCTCTCGATGTTTGCAACCAAGGGGAAAAGTGAGAAGTTCGACCGCTTCATCGTCCGCCAGGGTCGTCTGGAGCCGGAATCCCGCGACATCTTCCACGACGACCCTTACCGGATGCTGCGGGCGTTCCATCACGCACAGGTCCGGCAACTGGAATTCCATGCCGAGCTCTCGGATCTCATCCGGCGCCGTCTGCCTCTTGTCAACAGGACGTTCCAATACGCCCGGGCCGCACGGGAAACTTTCTTCGCCATCCTTTCCCGCAAGGGAGAAGTCGGGCCCATCCTCCGTCTCATGCACGACCTCGGGTTCCTCGGACGCTACATGCCGGAATTCGGTGCCCTCGACTGCCTCGTCCAGCACGAGTTCTACCATCGTTATACCGCCGACGAACACACTCTCGTCTGCATCGAAAAACTCGACGCCCTCCTCTTTGCGGACACCGAGAAACTCCGCGGTTACCGTCAGATTTTTCAGAAGATAGAAGACCCCGCCATCCTCTACCTCGCCCTGCTCCTCCACGACACCGGCAAGGCCGCAAACGAACGCAATCACGAGGAGGCCAGTGCGGTGCTCGCCCACAAAGTGGCCCGCCGTCTCCAGCTCTCCCCGGAACGGCGGCGAATGCTGATCACCCTCGTCGACTCGCATTACGTCCTCTCCAAGATGTCGCAATCGCGCAACCTCGAAGATCAGGCAACAGTCGAGGAATTCGCCCGCATCGTCCGCAACCGCCAAAATCTCGACGCCCTTATGCTCATCACCCTCGCCGATGGGATGGGCACCAGCGACCAGAATTGGTCGGACTGGAAGGAAGGCCTCGTTTGGTCGCTCTACCGCAAGACCTGCCAGTTTCTCGAAGGCGGCCCCACCGCCCTGCTGGAACTTCGCCGCAATCGGGAGGAACAACAGCAGGCGATTCTCCGCAAACTCGGACGCGACTTTGCCGAAGAGGCCGGTGCGCATTTCCAATACATGCCGGACCGCTATTTCCAGATGTTTGAATATGAGGAAATCGCCGGCCACCTGCGCCTCTTCCGCACTTTTTTTGAAAACCAGCTCAAGGACGAATCCCTCGCGCTCAGTCCCGTCTTCCACTGGGTGCCCCGTCCGGAACAGGGCCACAGCGAGGTCTGGGTCTGCGGATGGGATCGTCCCCGCCTGCTGGAGCGCATCGCAGGGGCCTTCCTCTCCGCACAGATCAACATCCTCAGCGCCGACATCTTCACCCGCAGCGACAATCTCGCCCTCGACATCTTCCGTGTCGGCAGCACCCAGCACCAGCCGGTCACAAACCAGAAGGACATCACCCGCGTGGAAACCCGCCTTGCCGACTCTCTCGCCTTCGAGGACTTTGATTTCACGCCGCTCATCAGCAAGGACGCCCGCCTGAGAACCTACCGGCTCTCACAGGAGTTTGAACTGCCCACGCGCATCACCATCGAGAACTCCTCCCATCCGATTTACACGCTCGTGGACATCCAGACTCCCGACCGCCTCGGGCTGCTCTACGATCTCCTCCGTGCCATGGGCTCGGCCGGACATGTCATCGAACTGTCCCGCATCACCACGGAAATGGATGTCGCCATGGACTCCTTTTACATCCACAGCAAGGACGGACAAAAAATCACCGACCCCGCCGCCATCAAGAAACTCCAGCGCCTCCTGCAACGCGCGGCCGTGAAAGTCACGGGATGACCCCGCGGTTCGGAGCCCTGTTCTTCCGGCAGGTCATCCGACCGGGGATCCGGCATCCCCTCCTGCCTTCGCTGAACATCCTTGGCATTGCGCTGGGAGTGGCCGTCTTCCTCGCCGTTCAGATGGCCAATCGCGGAGCTCTGGCCAGTTTTCAAAATGCCGTGACGCTCGTCGCCGGGAAGGCGCACCTGGAAATCCGAGGGGATCTCCCCGACGCACTTTATCCCACGATTGCCGCTCACCCCGGTATTCTCTCCGCCACTCCATTGGTCGAAGGGATTGTCTCCCTCCCCGACAAGCCGGGGGAATACCTGCGCATTCTGGGAGTGGACCCTTTTACTGGGGACCGTCTGCGGACATTCTCTCTCGCCGCCCCGGATGGCACGACACTCGATTTGGAAGCTTGGCTCCGCGAACCGGACGCACTCGCCGTCTCCCCTTCCCGGTTTTCTTCCCCGGCCCTCCGGGTGCTTGCAGGAGGACGTTCTGTGACACTCATCCCACGGTTTGCCCTGCGCGCCGACGACTCCACAGTTGTCTGGGACGAACGCCTGGCAGCCATGGACATTGGCTGGGCCCAGGAACTTCTCGGCCTCCAACATCGTCTCACGTCCATCCAGATCGAACTCCACGACCCGCTCCAAGCCACGAGCATTGCCGAAGAATTGAGAAAACTGGTTCCTCCCGATGCCACCGTGGCCCCTCCCGCCAGGCGCGGCACCGAAACAGAATCCCTGCTCGCCTCCTTCCAGCTCAATCTCACCGCTCTCAGTCTTGTCTCCATGGTTGTCGGCGTGTTCCTCATTTATAACAGCCTCTCCGCCACAGTGGTTCGGAGGAGAGTGGAAATCGGCATCCTGCGCGCCAATGGGGCCACAAAGGCCGAGATCTCCGCCCTCTTCCTCGGAGACGGGCTTCTCTGCGGCCTGCTGGGTTCCGCCCTGGGCATCGTTCTTGCCGCCCCTCTGGCAGGCTGGCTGGCCGCTCCGGTGGGACAGACCGTGTCTTCGCTTTACACCCCGGTCAGCATTGATCATCCCGCCCTCTCCCCGCTCCAGATCGCTCTTGCCTTTCTGATCGGAGGAGGCGCCTCCCTTCTGGCCTCCTGGCGGCCTGCTGCGGAAGCCGCCTCCTGTCATCCCGTTGAAGTTCTGCACCCCGGCTCCGCGCGGGATGCCTTTTCCTTCCGCTCCGGAAAATGGCTTCCCTCCGGATTCGCTCTCTTGATCCTGGCAGCCTTCACCTCATGGGCCGCTTTTCGCGGCGGGGGAAAATATCTCGGCTTCGTCTCCGTCTCCAGCCTCATCGCCGGTTTTTCCCTCCTCGTTCCCGCGATTGTCTCCACCCTCTGCCGGGTGCTGCCGTTCCGTCATTGGATGCTGAAACTCGGAGCCCAACATCTTCTGCGTTCTCTCCACCGCAGTGCCGTCACCATCGCCGCTCTTGCCGTCGCCGTGGCCATGACGGTCAGTGTCTCGGTGATGATCCATTCCTTCCGGGGCAGCGTTGCCTCCTGGTTGGAAACAACCCTCTCTGCCGATGTCTTCATCGCCCCCGCCGCCAACGAGATCGCCGGACTCCAGAGCTTCCTCCCCGACAGTGCTGTGGAATGGGCCCGCCACCACCCTCTCGTGAAAAGCGTCGGAACCTTCCGCGAACTCCAGGTTCCTGTCGATGGATCACCGGTTGCTCTCGGTGTCATCGAAGGCGGAGCCCGTGGCAAAATGGATTTCCTTTCCCACATCGACGATGCGGAGCGTCTCTTTCTCACCCCCGGCCACATCGTCGTCTCGGAAAGCTTTGCCAATCGTCACGGCACAAAAGCCGGCGACGTCCTTGTCATCACCTCCCCCGGGGGACCGCTTCCCTGGAAGGTCGCTGGTGTCATCAAAGACTTCACCCGCGACGCCGGACTCCTCATGATGTCCCGCACAAACTTCGATCTTTTCTGGAACGATCCCCGACTCCACTCCCTCGCTCTCGTTCTTCACGATCCTTCCCGGGCGGAATCCCTTGCCTCCGCATTCCGCAGCCAGTTTGGACAAACCGGCGTGTTCGCCATTTATACGAACGCCGGACTCCGGGAACGTGTCATGACCATCTTTGACCAGACCTTTGCCGTCACCTCCGTGCTCCGGGCCATTGCTGTCTTTGTCGCCATCGCAGGAATCGTCCTCTCCCTCACCACCCTTGTGATTGAGCGTGAACGCGAAATCGGCGTGCTCCGTTCCCAGGGAGCCTCCCCCGCCCAGATCCAAAGTCTTGTCCTCACCGAAGCCGGGCTCATCGGTCTCTTCGCCTCCCTTGTCGGTCTCGCCTGCGGAGCCTGCATGGCCATGGTCCTGACCTGGGTCATCAACAAAGCCTTCTTCGGCTGGACCATCGAACTCCGGTATCCGCTGGAAGTTCTCGCAGGCACTCCGCTGTGGATCATTCCCGCAGCTCTCGCCGCCTCCTGGCTTCCCGCGCTCCGCGCCTCCCGCATCCCCCCCGCGCAGGCCGTTCGCTTCGAGTAAATCCGGAACAAAGTGGACGACCCCCGCAGTCAATCACTCCTGTGAATCTTGTTCATCCTGTCGAAATCCTCCCATTGTCGGATCCGGGTTGAATCCCTCGACGCCGTCGGATAAATCAATTCATGAATGCACCTTCCGAATTCCCCTCTCCTGCCATGCCGCTGTCTGCCACTTCCGTGAAGACATTTTTCCCGACCGTTTGATTTTTCCATTCCCAACATGCCTGCAATTCTTTTTTTCGTCCTGTTTGCGCTGTGCTCCACCGCATTTTTCGCCCAGGAATCCACTCCGACGCCCACTCCTTCTCCCGCCGCCCCGTGGTGGAGTTCCTATACACCGATCGTCAGCGTCAAGAATTACTCCGGAGACGAACTCGGCAAATCCCGGGCGACAGCGGCGCGTGGAGCAAACTATTTTGGAGGCTGGTATGGTTGGTGGTACCTCGACGCGCAGGAACAGGGAGGGCGGCCACAGGAGGCCTGGCAAATTCTTGGCAGGAAAGACATCAAGAAAATCATGTATTATGACCTCGGCGAGGTCGGCGACTATGCGGCTTTTTTCAATCCCAACGGAGCCCTGGTCACAAACGGCTGGCTGCTGCCGCATTGGAAGGGAACGGAGACCCTCACGGCGCGATGGTTTGGCCTCGAAGCCTTCATGCAAAATGTCCCATGGGCTCCCTTTCCCACCGCAAAGCACTACGGACTCCCTCCTTTCACCACGCCGGAGGGAGCCCCTGCCACCGATCTCTACTCCGTTCTGACCCAGCGCGGATTGGATGGAAACTGGCAATTCGACTTTTTCAGCAATCCCCAAATTTCCGACGAACTCGCGGAACACAGCGGACTCGCAAAAATCTCGCAGAGACAGTCCGGAGAATCGAATGTCCAACAGAAATCCGGCTGGCAAACCGTACGTCTCATCAACGTGGACTTCGCCAATCCCCAACTTCGGGATTACATCTGCCGGGACATCCAAAATCTGATTCCCCGCCTGAAGCCGGACGGTGTCCATGCCGACAACTTCGGCGATGCCAATCTGGGATTTTCCTCGCAGTCCGCATTCGGTTTGTGGTCGCAACATGCTTTCCGGGAATTTTTGCAGCAGCATTTTTCCGGGAAGGAACTGTCCGCCATGGGCATTCGAGAGCCGGCGGCATTTGACATTGCCAAATACATCCGCAACCGGCGCCGAAACTTCCAAGATGTCCAATGGACCGAAGATCCGGTCTGGCTTTGCTACATGATCAGCATGGTGGAAAGCTCCCAAACCTACCATCGCGCATTTTATCAAGCGGCAAAAACGGCCGCCCGCGACACCGGCATCGACTGCTGCGTCTTCGGCAACACCATCCCGCTTCCCCTGGCGGGCTCTCTCATGAAAGGTTCCTGCGATGTCGTGCACTTCGAGTGGAGCACCTTCAAAGGATGGTGGGGCATGCGGCCCATGGGACTGCCACCGCATGGACGCATCGGCTATGTTGCCCGCCTCGGCGCAGCCATCTCGGATGTCAACTATTGCTGGCCGAGTCTCTACGTGACGAAGGAAAAGTCGGGAGCCGGACATGAGAATCTCCACAAGGTTCTGGCCTTCGACGCCCTCTCCAATCATGCGCTTCTCGACTATGGACAGTGGTTTCTGGACGGCTATTCCCCCGGCACGGCGGAAAGCGCGGGCTTCATCAACGGATTCATTCGTTCCCATGCCGCGCCATTGAGCGGACGCCGCTTTTTGCCCGATGTGGGCGTTGTTCACTCCGCATGGTCGGAGATTGCTTCCCATCATCTCGTCAATCCCATGATGAGCCTTTTTGTGGATGAATATTCCGGCTGGTGCCAATTCCTCGGGGACAGTCACCGTCAATGGGATGTCCTCCTGCAGCAGGATCTCACCGCCCGGAATCTTTCCCGTTTTCCGATAATCGTTCTCCCCAGTGTTCTTTCTCTCTCGGACGAACAGATTGATGCCCTCCGCAATTACGCCGCCCACGGTGGCCGGATTGTGGCAACCGGAGCCACCGGATCCCGCTTCGGTCCGGAAAAATTCCTGAAGCCCAGAACGGCCCCGCTTTCCCTTCCCGGAGCCCGCATCGTTCCAGACAAACCCGGCGTGGATTACTGGAACAACGATGCCTCTCCGAAGGCGACTGAGCGCATGACGGAATTGCTGGCATGGCCGGGGATCTCCCCCCTGCTGAAAACCGATGCCCCCGCCACTGTGGGAATCAACCTCAACGAAGGCGCTGACAAAAGCCGCCCTCTTCTGCTCCTGGACCTCTGCAACTATGATATCGATGTGGATACAGACACGCTGCACCCCGCCCCGAAGGGCTCGGCAACCATTCGTCTGCCCAAAGAGTGGCAAACCAGGAATTTGCAAGTCCGGGGAATCACTCCCGAAGGCTTGTCGGAAGAACTTTCCACGAAACAGACGGACGGGGAACTTCAGATCCAGTATCCTTCGTTCGAAAGTTTTCTGCTCGTCCTCATTCAGCCAAAGCAGGACGCATAACAGGCCTCCCCGGGGAAGCGGATCGTCGAACCAAAAGCAGACTTTACTGCTTCTTCAGGATCTCCATCTGGGCGGAAACTTCTTTTGAAGGGATGATCGCGTAGGCTTCCTGGTATTTTTTCAGAGCATCCTCGATCTTGTCATTCTCCGCCAGCATCTTGGCCTCATTGCGCAGGAGTTGGAATTTCTCGATGTCCGTTCCAATTTTTTTCTGAAGTCCCACAAGAACAGCAGAGGTCTTCGGACCGATGAGATCGGCTTTGACAGTGAGCGGATCAAGCAGGGCTTTGGCCTCCAAGTATTCGCGGTCCTGGATCTGCTTGTCGAGAGCGGAGAAATTGTCATTGCAGGCGGTCATCGCATCGGCCAGGGCGAGAGGAACCAGGATCACGGTGGGAGGAGAGGCCGCTCGGTATTGCCTGACGGCCGCCGTCATCGCAACGATCTGGGCAGCAAGTTCGGGAGGAATGGTCGGCACCTTCGCCGGAGCCTGATCAGATGCTGGCATGACGCTTTCGAACTGTCCCTGGGCGTCGGTGATCTGCTTTCCAAGCCGTCCGGCATTGGCCATAGCCGTATCCCAACTTTTCACAAACAGATTGGCACGGGCATCCTCCTCGGGTTTCAGTGCCTTGAGCTGCGCAACCAACTCCACTGCCTGCTCATAACCGAGAGACGGGGCATTCAGGTCCGTGAGCAGTTCGTCACGTTTTTTCTTTCTTACCAGACTGTCGTAAAGGGCTTTGATTCCATCCAACACGGGACGCACGGAAGGCTCGGTCTTGGCCATATCCTGAAGGCCGATGAAATATTGATTGGAGGAAAGATCCACCTCGCTGATATCCGGCGCAGCCATAAGTTCCTGCCGGAGGAGATCCGAAAGACTTCCGGCTTTCTGGCGGTAATGGGCGCTCTTGGCCACCCACTGGCCGTTTTCTTTCACGCTGCCCGAGTCGTATTTGGAGGCATCGGCCTTCAGAGGGGCAAGGGCTTTGTCCAGATGCCTTGCGGCGATGGGAAATTTGGCGGAAATGGCGGCAAACTCATCCAAGGTCGCCTGGAGCGAAGCCCTCTCTTCTGCCGTGGACAGCGACTGAGGGGGGGCCGGATAAATCACCAGCTTCACCACCTTGGCCGATGGGATCTGGTAGGCCGGATTCTTTGCGGTCCGGAATTCGTAGTAGCCTGACCGATTGGTGACAGCAAGGAACTCCAGCGCGGTGGCCTGATCATCCTTCGACCAGGCCTGGGGTTTCGCCAAGACCAAACCCGGGGTATCCTGCGGACGCAGACCGTCTCCGGTTTGTGCCCGGACAGCGGAAGAAACCAAGCCCAGAAAGGCCAGAGAAAAGCAAATCGCCAAAGAGGGGGTGAAACATCTCATGAAGCAGCTTATTTAACAACCCCTGCAACAGGGATGCAAATGAAGAATCGGAAAAGCCGCAAAATATCACCTTCCATAAGACGCTTTTTCGCTCAAATGGCCTTTCCCAACCGGCTTCGCAGTATTCAGGCGGCCTGAGGGGTCTCCGAAGCGGCCTTGCGGGCGCGCGGAGCCTTTTTCGCGGCAGGCTTGCGCTCTTCAAATTCAAAACCCACCTTGTCTTTCTCCACTTTGAGGAAGGCGGAAAAGGGACGTCCTTTCTTCGAGATGAAGCGGGGAATGAGATCGGTCTTCCCCGTCTCGATGAGCTTTACGACCTGCTCGCGGGGAATTTCCTTCTGGCAAAGAGATTTTCCCATGCGGAATTTGCAGGCGGGCGTGTTGCTGCACTGCCAGGCAGAACCGGTGTCGTGGATGGTTCCTGTCTTGCAAACCGGGCAGGTGCCGATGGAGGGCAGCACGGAGAAATCGATCTGGCGGGCGGAGTCTTCGGAGTCGCCGAAATCAAATGTCTGCTTGAATGCGGGATCCAGTTTCACCACGGCGGCAAACGGGCGTCCCAGCTTGCTGCGAAACCCTTCCAGTGGGCCCACCACACCGTCGTGCAGCAACTTCTGGACTTCCTCACGCTCGAACTGACGTCCGGCCATGTTTTTCCAGATGATCGTTCCGCATTTTCCCCCGCACTCGAAGGCCTTGAAGGATTCCTCAAACCCCTCATGCCCGCACTTCGGGCACTTTTCCGCGAGAGGCTCGAAGTTGCCGTCCACCGTGTCACCGGTGAAATTCTTTGCCTTGTCCACGATCTCATTGGTGAAGGCCCGGATTTCTTCCATGAATTGCGGACGGGGCATCTCACCGCGTTCCATGCGCTTGAGCTTGTGCTCCCACTCACCGGTCATTTCGGGCGAAGTCAGGGCCTGAACGCCGAGGCCGCGCAGCAGAGTGATGAGGGAAAGCCCCTTCGACGTGGCGATGAGATCGCGGGCCTGGCGGATGATGTAGCCGTCCAAAATCAGACCCTCGATGATTTGCGCCCGAGTGGCCGGGGTTCCCAGTCCGCGCTGGCTCATGGCCTCGCGGAGCTCCTCGTCGTCCACCAGTTTTCCCGCGCCTTCCATGGCGGAAAGAAGCGTGGCCTCCGTGTAGCGGGCCGGAGGCTTGGTTTCGTTTTCCTTGATCTCCAGTGCCTCGGTGAGAGCGGTTTCGCCGGATTGGATTCTGCAAATGTTCTGCCCGTCCTCATTCGAGGCCGCCAGCTTGCCGTAAACCGCCATCCAGCCGGGATCGGTGATGATCTTGCCGTCGGTCTTGAACGCCTCGCCTTCGACACGGGTGATCCGGGTGGTGACCTCGAACTGCGCGGCTGGGAAAAACGCGGCCACAAACCTCCGGGCCACCATGTCGTAGACTTTCATCTCGAAATCATCCAACGACTTCGGGGAGACCCCGGTGGGAATGATCGCGTGGTGATCGGTCACCTTGGCATTGTTGAAAATCCGCTTGTTCTGGCGCACCCACCCCTGGGAGAGCGCATTTCTCGCATGCTCCGCGAGATCTGGTGCCTCCAGCTTCGTGAAGGCCGCTTTCACATTCCCGATATTGTCTTCGGGGAGATACCGGGAGTCGGTTCTCGGATAGGTGAGCACCTTGTGACGCTCGTAGAGAGCCTGCGCAATTTGCAGGGTGCGCTTCGCGCTGAGTCCGAACCGCGAGTTCGCCTCCCGTTGGAGTGTCGTGAGATCGTAAAGCTGCGGGGCAATCTGGGTGGCCGGCTTTTTTTCCTCAACAACGACGCCGGGTTTGGCATGGCATCTGGCCACAATCTGCTCGGCCGTGGCACGATCCCAAATCCGCTCGGCACGGGCATCCTCATCCCCGTCCTTCTTGAATCCCTCGCTGAACCAACGCCCGCGATACGATCCGGCCGCCACTCCAAAATCCCCGTAGACCTCGAAATACGCCCGCGGTTTGAAAGCGCGGATCTTTTCCTCGCGCTCGGCCAGGATCGCCAGCGTCGGAGTTTGGACACGCCCCACCGGAGTCAGTTGGAATCCTCCCCCTTTCGAATTGAAGGCGGTCATCGCCCTGGTGCCATTGATTCCGACCAGCCAGTCGCTCTCGCTGCGACAGACAGCAGCTTCCGCCAGCGGCACCATCTCCTCACCCTGCCGGAGTCCGGCGAATCCGTCCCGGATCGCCTCCGGAGTCATGCTCTGGAGCCACAGCCGACGGGTCGGCTTCTTTGTTCCGGCCAGCTTGATCAAATAATGAAAAATCAACTCCCCCTCGCGGCCGGCGTCGCAGGCATTGATGACTTCGGTGACGTCCGCGCGCTTGAGCAGACGCTTGAGCAGGTTGAAACGGGACTGCGTTTTTTCGATCGGCTTCAGATCGAAGTGGTCGGGAATGATCGGCAGGTTCGCAAAGCTCCACTTTCCGCGCTTCTTGTCCATCTCCCCGGGCAGGCAGAGCTCGACAAGGTGGCCGATGGCCGAGGTCACGATATAGTCGTCGTTCTCGAAGTAGTCGTCCTTCTTCGGAAGTTTCCCGAGCACCCGGGCCAGATCGGCGGCCACGCTCGGTTTTTCTGCGATAACGAGGGATTTGGACATGTGATTTCAGCGAAGTTTGACGAACCGGCTGCCGGGACGTTGCCGCACCAGCTTCTTCATTTCAAGGGCGAGCAACGTAGAAGACACCACGGACGTTGGCAACCCGCTTCTCGCAACGATCTCGTCAACAGACGTCTCCCCATCGGAAAAAGCCCCGTAAATCGCCGCCTCGCTTCCCGCCAGTTCCGGTGCGGGCGCGGGAATCAAAGCCGGTTGCTCGGCAAAGAGCATTCCCATGTCGTCGAGGATATCCGAAGCCGACATCACCAGCTTCGCGCCCTGCTGGATGAGCCGGTTCGAGCCAAACGCTCCGGGTTGGTCGATCCTCCCGGGCACCGCATAGATCGAACGCCCCTGCTCCCCGGCCTGATTCGCACTGATCAATGCCCCGCTTCTTCCACCGGCCTCCACCACCAGCAAACCGAAAGAACATCCGCTGATGATCCGGTTCCGCATCGGAAATGTCTGCCGGTCGGCCTGGACCTTCATTGAAAACTCCGTCACAACAGCTCCGGAGCCGGAGGCAATCCGCTCCGCCAGCGCCCCGTTCTCGGGGGGATAAATCGAACACAACCCGCTGCCAATCACGGCAATCGTCCGTCCTTTGGCCGCCAAGGCTCCCTGGTGGGCCGCCGTATCAATGCCCCGCGCCAATCCGCTGACCACGGTCACCCCTGCGGAAGCCAGTTGATAGGACAACTTCTTCGCGCACTCCGCGGCATAGTGGCTGGGCTTTCTTGTTCCGACGACCCCGATCGCATGGCCGTCGCTTTCCCGCAGTTCCCCCCAAACGTAAAGAACAATGGGCGGATCGTGAATCTCCCTCAAAAGTGCCGGGTACTCCGCTCCCGCCCGTGTGACCACCCGCGCACCAGCCTCTTTCACCAACCTCAGCTCCTCCACAAGATCGGCCTGGCTCTCCCAATCGCGGATCGAAGCGGCCACGTCCCCGCCGATCCCGTCCACCGCCGCCAACTCGCGCTCCGAGGCATGAAGAATCCTTGCCGGAGAACCGAAAACCCCCAGCAACCGCCGCACACGCACGGGGCCCACTCCCCTCACCATGTTCAGCGCAATATACGCCTCTTCTTCCGTCATGGCCCGGCAGTAAAGACCGCTTTTTCCAAAAACAAAAGGGGATTGTTTTTTGAAAAAACTTTTGTTTCTGGCGCGATTATTGCTTGCGATAGCAGCTTCCATGCCTAATTTTCCGCGCAATGGCCGGTATGGAACAAATCGCGGGCATGGCACTGCAGCAGACCATGTCTCCGCAGATGCAGCAGAGCCTGAATATCCTTCAGGCTCCGCTCATGGAGTTGAGGGAACTGGTGGATACCGAGCTTCGGGAAAACCCCGTTCTGGAAGAAGTTCCCTCGGACAAATCAACGGAGGAGGCCGGAAATTCCTCCAGCGATCTGGAAGATCAATGGCAGGACTATTACGTTCAGCACACACCGACGGAATCCTGGACAAAAGAAGCCCTCGAGCGTCGCCAGCATTTTTTTGAATCCCAGGTCGGAACCCCGACACTTCAGGAGCATCTTTTGGAACAACTCCTCACGGCCTCCTGGCCGAAGCCCGAGGCCAGGATCGCTGCCGAGATCATCGGCAATCTCGACGAGCAGGGCTACTTCCGGGCGGATCTCGAAGACGTGGCCTATGCCACCGACTCCCTGCCCCTCGATGTGGAGCGCATCCTGGAAATGGTCCAGGAATTCGACCCTCCGGGAATCGCCGCCCGCAATCTCGGGGAATGCCTTCTCCTGCAACTCAAACGCCAGGGAAAACAGCACTCCACGGAATCCCGCATCGTTCGCCATCATCTGGAGGAACTCGGACGCAAGAAAATCCAGGATATTGCCCTGGCCCTGGGCACAACCGTGCAGGAAGTCCAGCATGCCGCGGAAGAGATCGCCAAACTCAATCCCCGCCCCGGCCGGGCCTTTTCGGCGGAACCCGATCGGAGCATCATTCCCGAGATTCTCATCGAACGCGACGGAGAGGATTACGTGGTGCAGGTCAACAGCGACGAGATCCCCGCCCTGCGGATCTCCGACAATTACAAGGACATGCTTGCCGATTCCTCCCGCGAAGTCCGGGAATACATCCGCGACAAGATCAAAAACGGGAAATTTTTCCTCAAAAGCCTCCAGCAACGACAACAGACCCTCCAAAATCTCGGCCGCGAGATCGTCCTCCGCCAGCGGGATTTTCTCGATCATGGCCCCTCCCACCTCCGCCCGATGACCATGAGCCAGGTGGCCGACGCCATCGGGGTGCATGAGACCACCGTCAGTCGCGCCGCCTCGGGCAAATACATCGCCACCCCGCGGGGGATTTTCGAGATCAAATACCTCTTCACCCATGGCTACACCAACAGCGAGGGCCAGGAGGTCAGCAACGAGAGTGTCCGTCAGGCCATCCAAAAACTCGTCCGCGAGGAAAACCCCCGGCATCCGCGCAGCGATCAGGACATCGTCGAGCACCTCAAGGGCCAGGGCCTCGCCGTTGCCCGCCGCACCGTGGCCAAATACCGCGATCAACTCGGCATCCTCCCCAGTCACCTCAGAAAAGCATTCTGAGCCCCCACCCGCATTCCTTTGACTTGCCGGAACGCACCCCGGCCCCTATGCGTGGGGCATGGCTTCCTTGAATGAAGAATTGGTGCGCGAAGCCCTTCGCGCGGTGAAGTATCCCGGGTTTTCCCGCGACATCGTCTCCTTTGGTCTCATCCGGGACATTCGGATTTCCGGGGGGGATGTTCAGATTCAAATCGCCCTCTCCACCAACGAATCCAAGATTCCGGTTCAGATCCGCGACGAATCCCTTCAAGCCGTCCAGGCTGTGCCCGGAGTCACCAGCGTGAATGTCAAAGTCGATGTCCAGGCTCCCGCCGCTCCCACCGGCGATGTCGGCCCCACAAAAATCGAAGGCGTCCGCCATGTCATTGCCGTCGCCAGCGGCAAAGGGGGTGTCGGCAAGTCCACCGTCGCCGCCAACCTTGCCCTGGCTCTCGCCCAGGCCGGCCACCGCACGGGCCTCTGCGATTGCGACATCTACGGCCCCAGCGTCGCCCTCATGTTTGGCGGCAACGAACGCCCCATGGCGGATGATGAAAACCGCATCCTTCCCATCCAACGCTACGGCGTCTCCCTCATGTCCATGGGATTTCTCCTCGACGACGGTTCCCCCGCCGTCCTTCGCGGCCCGATGGTCACACGTTACACCCAGCAATTCCTCCGCCAGGTCGCCTGGGGAACCCTTGACTACCTCATCCTCGACCTCCCTCCCGGCACCGGCGACATCCAGCTCACCATCGTCCAGACCGTCGCCCTCAGTGGGGCCGTCATTGTCACCACCCCACAGGAAGTCGCCCTCATCGACGCCCGCAAAGCCATCGCCATGTTCGGAAAAACCAATGTCCCCGTCCTCGGCATCGTCGAAAACATGAGCCACTTCCTCTGCCCCGGCGACGGCAAACGCTACGACATCTTCGGCACCGGCGGAGGCCGCCGCGAAGCCGAACGACTTCAGGTTCCCTTCCTTGCGGAAATCCCCATCGAGCCTCTCGTCCGCGAATCCGGCGACACCGGCCGTCCTGCCGTCGCCGCCCACCCCGAAAGTGCCGCCGCCGAAGCTTTCCGCTCTCTCGCAAAAACCCTCGCCGAAAGCACCCGCTAAGCCCCCCCCCAGATCTCTTCCTTCTTTCTTCAAAAAGAGAAAAACAGGCCCTTGCAGGCTTTGGAGAGAACCTTGACCTGCATCAACTTTTCCTTGCGCCTGCCGCAAGACTTTCTACGTTGAGAAATCCCCGTCCTCAAACCCACCCATTCCATACACCCATGAAGACCATCAACGAGTCCAGCCAACTTTTGGAAACCCTCGAAGCCCGCATTGCTCCTGCATCTGCCACCTTCGTCGATGCGGACGGGGACATCGTCACCATCACCACCAGCAAAGGAACCTCGACGGACATCACCAACGCGGTAACCGGCGGTGCCACCAGCGAAATCGAAAAAATTGATCTCACCAACGACGTTTTCATCGGCACAAACATCAAAGTCGCCGTGACAACCAGAGTGGACGGAGGAGACGGCATGGTCAATGTCTGGGCCATCGATTCCACGGATCAGGATCTGGGAACAGTGGAAGTGCGGGGAGATCTGGCCAAACTCACGGTCGGGGACACCAACTACGCCAATGGCTCCGTGAAATCGGTCAAAGTTCAGTCCATTGGCAGCGACAACAGTGGAGCCTCGGACAAAGTCTGGCTCATGAAAGGCAGCACAAGCACTTTCAATGTCGCTGGCAATGTCAATGGAGCCTCTCTCGCGTGGACAAATGCTTCCACAGACAAGTTGACAGTCAACTCCATCGTCATCGGAGGAAATCTCACCGGAGGAACCACGGACAACAGTGGATCCATCATTTTGACAACAGACGCCGGCGGCAGCACGGAACTGAAATCGGTCAGCATTGGAGGAAGTCTCTCCGCCATTGGGAGCTATACAAAATCTGGAGCGATCATCGTGGGGGATACAGCTGGAAGTTTTTCCGGGGTGATCGGCAAGGTCACCATCGGCGGCAGCCTGATTGGAGCTGGAACAGACAAGACCTACAATGGATGCATCTTTGCCGCCACATCGCTGGGAGCCACTACCGTTGGAGGCTCCATCACAGGAGCCGATGGGGAGTACACCGGCCTGATTTACAGTGCGGGGACAATTGTTGGCGACATCTTCGTTGGAGGCTCTGTGACTGGAGGATCAAAGCAGTACACCGGCATGATTTTCGCTCTGGGAAACATCACCAAATCCATAACCGTCGGCGGATTCTTGGACGGCAATAGCGGAGCCTATGGTGGTTCCATCTATACCTTTGGCAGCATCATCGGCAACATCAAGGTTGGCAGCTATATCGAAGGCGGCTCAGGATTTTACTCCGGCTCAATTTACGGTCAGACCGGTCTGGGAAATGTCTGGGTGGGAGGCTCTCTCTTTGGTGGCGACAATCAGTTCACCGGGTCAATCGGCACAGATGATGTTTCCGGTTACAAAATGGGAGACATCACGATCAAAGGTTCGATCTTTGGTGGCAGCACCGTTTCCGCAGGAACCCTTCAAGGAGATACGGCAGGCAATATCAAAATTGCTGGCTCGCTCGTCGGAGGCAGCCAGGATGCAACTGGCGACATCTACCTGACAAATGCTTTCACTTCGCTCTTCATCGGAGGAAATCTGGAGGGCACAAACAAACTATATTCCGGCTCCATCCGTGCGCTTGGAGATTCCGCCATGATCTCTTCCCTGACCATCGGGGGATCGTTATTGGGGGATTCCGGCACAAGTTCCGCCGCCATCATCGTTGATGGCTCGATATCCAAGCTTTCCATCAACGGCAGCATCATTGCAGATTCGGGAACATCCTCTGCTGCCATCACTGTTGGTGGCAGCATTTCCCCCCTCTTCATCGGAGGCAACGTTGACGGCAGCGACAGCACAAACACCGGGGGAGCCTACCTCAATCTCCACAAAGTCATGACCGCCACCATCGGTGGCTCTCTGATCGGAGGAGGAGGAACCAACTCCGGCTCCCTGAACATGACGGACGGCTCCTCTTTGACCATTGAGGGGGGGCTCGAAGGTGCCAACGGCTCTGCTTCCGGCTCCCTTGTCTTCAACAATCTCACCACTTTGAACATTGGAACCGGAGAAAATGAAGGGGCTTCCATTTATGGTGGCAGCACATCAGGCGCAGGAACTGTCACTGGAGAAACTTTGGGGACAGCCTTCCTTGCGGGAGATATTGTTGGCAGATCGGCCACCAATACAGGAAAATTTATTATTAACGGAACAGCCAAAAACATCACCCTGGCTGGCAGCCTCTCTGGCGGTTCCACCACCGATACCGGCATCATTGAAGTCGCTTCTGTCACCGGCAAATTGACCGTTGCCGGAAACGTCTCGGGCTCGGACAATATCAGCAATACCGGCCTTATCTCCGTGGGAGGCAATGCCAACGCCATCGAAATCAAGGGAAACCTTGTTGGCGGGAATACCACCATGGGCAACAGAACAAACTCTGGAGCTGTCTTGGTCACAGGCCTGCTCAAGTCCATGACTGTGGGTGGCGACATCCAAGCCGGCACCTATTTCAGCACGAGCACGAACAACACCCTCGGTGCTGTCCGCGCGGGAATCATCGATACCATGCTGGTCAAGGGAAGCCTTGTCGGCCCCGATGCCAACAGCCGGGTCATGATCACCGCCCAAGGCGATACAACAAAAACTTCCGGTGCCAACTTGGCCATCAAGTCCCTCACCGTCCTCGGCTCGGTCAGCAATGCCATGATCCTCGGAGGCTACAACACCACTGGAACCACCATCGGCGGGGCTGGAGGGAACGACGGCGGTGGAGCCCAGCTTGGCACCATCACCATCAACGGAGACTTCTTCAATGGAAGCATCGCCGCTGGAGTAAGTAATGACAACACCACGCTCGGCCACTGGGCGGATGGAACCAACACCTTGCTCGATACCAACCCACTCGTCGCCAGCATTGCCAAGATTGTCATCAAAGGCAGTTGCTTCGCCGGAACCCAAAGCGGAGTCTCCGCGGAATTGATCAAGAGTTTGAGCGTTGGAGGTTTTTTGGTGCCGATTGGCGCGGGCGCACAGTTCATTGATCCCATTTCCGGAAACTTCAAGGCCCAGCAGGTCGTTGCCTGATCCTTGCCTCTTTTTTCCGCGCTGGCAGACAGTTGCTGGCGCGGAAAAAATGCTATCTGTTCTCAATATTTTTCCCAGCAGTCCAGCTGGACAAGCGAGTTTTGGCGGATACATTAGACCGCATGAAGACCGCTTCCCCGATGCTGGAACAACTCGAACCCCGGATCGCCCCCGCGGGAGTCGTGCTCACAAACGGCGCCAACCTTCTCTCTGCCGGCGATCAAGGTTATCTTTCCGAAGCAGACTCCGATGGGGACGCCACCATGCTCGTCAAAGTCACCGGAGGAAAAGCCATGGTCTTCTGGGATGCCGAAGCAAGCCAGATCAAGGGCATCTCTGTCTCCAACGGAGCCAACATCGAAATCTGGGGCAATGTCTACGGCGACATCGTCACAAATCTTCAAAATTCCGGCTTCCTGTCCGACAGTGACAGCGACCCGTCCAACGGACTCGACGGCGGCAAGCTCCTCGGAAGTTCCATTGCCGGAATCAAGACCAATGCCTACTTCGACAGTCATGGCAATGCCCAGAATGGAGATGTTGAACGCATTATTTCCGGAGGCTCCATTTCCAAGGTTAATCTGAACGGTCGCCTTCACGGGATTTATGCCGGTGATGGAATCTTCGACGCCGTCGAGACAGCGACATCTTCAGTTCTCGCCGAAGGAAACGCGGCAACATCCTTCACCTACGTTTTGGGAGAAAATTACGACACCTCGGGTCTCGCGAACATCTCCACCATGACCCTTACCATGGGCAACGCTTCGTTGGTCTCAGGAGCTTCCATCAGCGACATTTCTTTTTCCAGCGGCATCAATGTTCAGTTCTTTGCCGGCGATGGAACCGATGGAGGACTCGGTGGTAACGGAGGCTCCATCTCCAAAGTGGATTTCGTGGGAGGCATTGTCGATGTCTCCATCACCAGCGGTTTTTTTGAAGGAAAATCCTACACAGTCTCGGCTGGAAATGGAGGAAATGGATCTGCTGGAAATGGAGGAAATGGGGGCAGCATCAACGGCATTTCAGAAATCGGAAGCGGTGGAGATGTGGTCATTCATTCGGGCATCGGCGGCAACGGAGAACTGATCAAAAGCAAAGGCGGCACAGGAGGCTCCATCAGTGATCTGGACCTTCATGGCGGTATCATCAATTACGACATCACCGCCGGGAATGGAGGCAACGGGGCATTCGGAGGAGCTGGAGGAGGTGTTTCTTATGCAAACATCTCGGCACAAGGCCCGATCACGCTTGCCGGCCCATTTCTGGGAGACATTTCCACCGCAGATATTCACAAGGATTTTTTTGTCATCAACAAAAGCACCAGCGAGATGGCGCTCATTGATGGCACAACCTTGGAATCATCCACTTTGATTGCCCCCCAGGCTGCGGGAGCGATTGATGCCATCACAACGGATCTGAACAGCGATACTTATCTGGACGTTGTGGTCATCTACAACGACGGAAGTCTTGGTGTTCTGATCAACAAGGGAGCTTCGGCAACACTCAACGATGCCTTTGATTACAGCGTGAAAGACATCGGGTTTGAGCCGTTCAAAATCCTGGCAGGAGATTTTCTGGGGGATGGAGGAAATCCTGAACTGGCCATCATCAGCACAAACAAGGTCCAGACAACAGTAACACTGTATTCTGCCGACGATCCAACGAGTGCCTCCAATTTCACTTCAAATCCCAATTTGTTTAAAGCCCTGGTTCTGAAGAAGGGCAATTTGGTTGATGCCGCAGGCGGAGACTCCCCCGACGGCCGACAGATGCAATTCAATCCATATGAAAGCACCGCTCAGAGCGACCTTGTGCTGGCTTTTGCCGACGGAACCCTGCAGGGCGTGCTTGCCTCCGGCGAAGGAACCACGGAGAAGCCTTTCGTTTTCCTCACAAAAGATGCCCCAAAAACCACCGTCAGTGGTGGTCTTCGGGATATTGACTTCAATTTTGGAGAATGGGCGCAAACAGCTTCATCCCAGGCTCTCGCCGTCGTAAATAAAGTCGGCACATCCGCTTATGTTGTCACGATCGCCCCACCTCCTCCCCCGGAGCAAGTGGAAGGAGAACCAACCCCGGAGCCTTCGAAAATTTTTGTCTTCACGGTACAAAGCCCACTTCCCTCCCCTTCGGGAATGGGAACCCTTCTCCAAGCCTCGTGGACGGAATCCAGCCTGACATCATCCGACACGGACGTTTCGACATTACTGCTTCTGTCCACCGACTTTACAACGTCCAAACTTTCTCTTTTCAACAATTACAGCGGTGGGGCCATGCAGCTCATGACCTCCTACAGCTCCGACTACCTGCTTAACTCCACATCCAATAATTTCCTGTTCGCCAGCCTGGCCGATTCGTACATTTTTTCTGCGGGAAATTCCACCTTGGCCTTGGCTCGCAGTGGAGTTTTGCCGGAAGAAGGTCCGGTGTTGCACGTCACTCCTTTTCCTCTGCTGTTTGAAGGCATGGACCTTCACATCACCAGTGGAGATGGTGGCACCGGAACCACTGGAAGCGGGGGAAATGGAGGAGATCTCAAGAGTCTGAATTTTGATGCCAACACTGCCGTTGTAACGGCGGGAAATGGAGGAACCAGTTCCTCCGGAACGGGAGGAAATGGGGGAAACATCAATAATTCCGCGAGTTTCCGCACCGCCGCAGGCACGGTTGTTCCCTCCATGAGTGCCGCTGAGACTCTCTTTGTTAACGCCGGAGAGGGAGCCGATGTCTCTGGTTCAGGCACATCATCCAAAGGCGGCAACGGAGGATCCATCAATGGCGTCACCTTCACAACCACCGGCTTTTTTGCCATCGTTGGACCGGATATTGTTCATATTCTTGGCTCGGCAACCCTCACCGCAGGCAATGGAGGAAATAGTGAAAGCCTCTCTGCGGGTAATGGAGGTTCCATTTCTTCCACAAAAATTTTTGATGCGCTTAACTTCACTCTCCAAGCGGGCAGTGGGGGCGCAGGAACAGTTGGGATCAAAGCCACCGGCGGAAATGGAGGTTCCATCAACGGCCTCATTGGCGGAGATTCAGCAGACAAATCGGATGATGAGAAAACACGTTTCATCACCGGAAGCGTCTATGCTTATGCTGGAGACGGCGGTGATTCCGATCTGGCACGGGCAGGCAACGGGGGAGAAATTTCTTCCATCAATGTCCAAAACATGGACGATGGAGATAACCCGGCGGTGCAGGAACTGATTCTTCAAGCTGGAAACGGCGGCACTTCTGGAGGTTTGGATAAGGCAGCAAACGGAGGAACAGGAGGATCGGTCTCCGGCGTGACTTCGGAAAACGCCGATATCAAACCCACCATGACAGCAGGCAATGGTGGTGATGCCAATGGAGGAATCGGTGGCACAGGGGGGGCGCTTGCCAACTTGAAATATATAGGCGGCATCATTGATCTTGCTTCCGGAAATGGCGGAATTTCAGTCTCAGGCACTGGGGGAACCGGTGGTTCCCTCACGGGAATCAAAGCGGAAATCACCGGCAGTGGCTATATGGGAATCACTTCGGGGCTTGGTGGAGTCAGCACCAGTGGAATCGGGGGCAACGGAGGTGCCATCTCGAATCTCTTCCTCAAACTTGATCCGGCAGACAAGGCGGCTTTGGATGAAACGCTCGGTGTCACGATTACATCAGGCAATGGCGGCAATGGAGCCAAGGGCGGAAATGGCGGTGTTATTTCCATGGTCTACTGCGAAGGGGTGTATAACAATGCCGCCAATGACGGTTTTTTAACTGTTGTTGACTCGATTGCCATGAAAATTGTTTCCGGCAATGGAGGCTCAGGTTCCTCTGCAGAAGGAGGAAACGGCGGGGCGATTAACTTCACAAAATCACTGCTTGGCCTCTCTCAAATCGATGAGCACAGCACGAATGCAAACTTCCTGCCCTCGGATGAGGCTCTTCGCGTCTTCGCCGGAAACGGCGGGGAAGGTGCCACAAAAGGAGGAGCAGGAGGCTCCATTTCTGGACTCAAGGCAGCCAACGTGAAAAACAGTCTCGGTGATTCCATCCCCACCAACCTGCTGGGCAGTGCCTTTGTTCAGTCCGGAAACGGCGGCAATGGAGGCTTAGGAGATGCCGGAGCGGGGGGAGCTGTAAGCGGCACAAAACTTTCCGTGGAACGACACGGTTCCGACCTGACAGGCAATCTTCGGGTTCTCACAGGAACAGGAGGACTGTCTGTCTCCGGAAAAGGAGGGGGCGGTGGGGCCATCCTCAATTCCAGCTTCACCTCGGTTAATGGCAGCAATGACGATGGATACGGTCTTTTGCTCCAAACAGGTGATGGTGGCAATGGAGCAAAAGGCGGCGGGGCGGGGGGAAACCTCTCCACCGTGACTGTCTCCTCCACTTCCCTTGGCCTGAACGGAACAAACTCCGATCTTTACTGTGCCGTTCTTGTTGCCGGAGATGGTGGCAAGGGCACGGGCTCGGTGAAATCCCTTGGAGGCGCTGGAGGCTCGATTTTGGGTCTCAATCAACTCAAGGACAATTACAGCGTCATCAACCTCGTCCAGGCGGGAAGCGGTGGCGACAGCAGTGCGGACTCCGCAGGAGGAGTTGGAGGAAGCGTTTCCAACCTCAAATCCTCGGGTGCCATCGGAGCCCAGATAGCCCGTGCCCTCCCCACGGATCCCGGTATCCGCCAGGGTCTGTTCAATACCATCGCGACTTCCACTCTGGTGGACGCCCTCATCCCGGACAAACACCAGGGCATCTTCGCGGGGCTCGGAGGCTCAGGGCTTGCCCGGGGAGCCAATGGCAGTGTGCTGAACATCAGCGCTCCCGCCATAGCAGCCATCGGTGCGGCAAACATCTCCGGCGACTTCGAGAAAGCCGCCATTGTCTCCAAGATCGCCACGCTCCTTCTTGGCTACGACGTCAACAATGGTGGAACCTACAATGTGGGTGACGGGTATGTGAGTGCCACGAAATTCGACATTGCGAAGGATTTGGTCTCTCTGGATCCCGAGATTGTTTCAACAACCAACCTCATCGCCCGCACCACTCCCTTCGTGAATCCTTGAAATGATCCGGGCGCTCCATGAGGACGCCCGGTTCTTTCACCGGCAGGGACTTTCATCTCAAGGCATTCGTTCTCCGGAATTCTCCCGGAACCTTGCCTGTGAGTCTTTTGAAGGTTCGGTTGAATTGGGAAATCGACCGAAACCCGGCGGCAAAAGCGACCTCCCCCACACCCAGTTTTGTCGCCTGAAGCATCCGACAGGCCCGCTCAACCCGGAGTCGGGCCAGGCAGGCGGAGAAGGTGTCGCCCGTTGACTTCCGGAACATGTCGCTGAAGTAGCTGGGATTCATTTTCACTGCCCCGGCCACACGGGACAGCGTCCAGTCCTGCTCCAGATCCTCACGCATCATCCTGACCGCCTGCTCCACCGCCGGATAGCTCTCCCCGAAAGACCGGGAGGGCAGACTCTCCGAAAGCTGTTTGGCAAAAATTTCCAGCAAGCGCACGGCGGATTCATAGTGCGAAGGATCCGCACATTTTGTTGCCTGCAACGCCTGTTCGCACGCGTCGGGATCCAGTCCATGACGCCTGAGGAATTTTTTCAGTTTCACCCAATTCCGCCTCCCTCCCCGGCCCAAAAAAACATGGCCAGTGTGAAGGAATGCCACCGCCCTTCCCTGCGCCTTCACCGGCACCGAAGTCGATGTCAACCCCGCAAAACACTCGACTGTATTTGCTCCGGCTCCTCCCGGTTCCTGAAGCCCGGCATGAATGTCGCGACAGGCTCCACAGGATCCCGGAGTCAATCCCATCATCTTGCAAAAATCCGGTGCTCCATCGGGAATCCGATATTCTCCCGGGACCAGAACATCCAACGGAAGCCCGGTCAGATTTTCAAAAACCCCCCGGAATTGGCGGAACAAATCACTCTGGGATACAGAGGCACTGGAGGACACCTGCATTTCCCCTGTGATGCTAGAACAGGTGCCACCGACCTCAATCCCAAAACACTCAATTTCCAAAAATCCGCGCAGAAAAACCAAAGCTCCGCGAAGACGCTGGCGGGGCGGTTCCCTAGACTCAGGTCAAACAAATGGTCGCCCCTCCCACCAGATGAGCGTTCTGTATCTCACGATCTTCATCAGCGTGATGCTCGCATTGTTCTTCGTGGCCGGGTTCATCTACCACCACGATTTCTCGGGTGGCGACCCGTTGCGGGACAGCCTCCTTCCCTTCCAAAAAGAAAATTCCCAAAAAACTGACGAAGAAGAAAACACCCATGAAGACAAAAACGATCGAGTATAACGACCAGGTGGTGCGGCAATTCCTGCTGGCATCCGTGTTCTGGGGATTGATTGCCATGACCGTCGGCGTGCTCATCGCCTCGCAGTTGAGTTTTCACGTGATGAATTTCAACACCTCCTGGCTCACCTTCGGGAGGTTGCGTCCGCTGCACACGAATGCCGCCATCTTTGCCTTTGTGGGAAACATGATTTTCGCGGGCATCTACCACTCGACCCAACGGCTGGTTCGAACCCGTCTGGCCTCGGATTTTCTCTCGCAGCTTCATTTCTGGGGCTGGCAGGCCATCATCGTGGCCGCAGCCATCACTCTTCCGCTCGGGTTGTCTCGCGGCAAGGAATACGCCGAACTCATCTGGCCGATCAATATCGCCGTCACCCTCATCTGGGTGGTCTTTGCGATCAACTTTTTCTGGACGCTGGCGATCCGGAATGAAAAGTCGCTTTACGTTGCCATCTGGTTCTATATCGCCACGATCATCACGGTGGCGATGCTCTACATCGTCAACCACCTGCAAATCCCCACAAGCCTTCTGCACGCGTATCCGATCTTCGGCGGGATGCAGGATGCCCTCGTCCAATGGTGGTATGGACACAACGCCGTGGCCTTCTTCCTCACCACCCCGGTGCTGGGGATCATGTATTATTATTTGCCCAAGGCGGCGGAACGACCGGTTTACAGCTACCGCCTTTCGGTTGTCCATTTCTGGTCGCTGGTCTTCATCTACATTTGGGCCGGCCCCCACCATCTCCTGAACACCGCACTTCCCGAGTGGCTTCAGACGCTCGGCATGATCTTCAGTCTCATGCTCTGGGCTCCTTCCTGGGGCGGCATGTTGAACGGCCTGCTCACTCTGCGCGGGGCATGGAACAAACTTCGCACCGACCCCGTGCTGAAATTCCTGGCCGCCGGCGTGACTTTCTACGGCATGTCCACCTTTGAGGGACCTCTGCTTGCCATCCGCTCGGTCAACGCCCTCTCCCACTACACCGACTGGACGGTCGGGCATGTCCACAGCGGCACCCTCGGCTGGAACAGCTTCATGGCGGCGGGAATGTTCTACTGGCTGGCCCCGAGACTTTGGAACACCAAACTTTATTCCACAAAACTGGCCGACATTCACTTCTGGGTCGGCATGGTGGGCATCCTTCTCTACATCGCCTCCATGTGGGTCTCCGGCATCACCCAGGGGCTCATGCTCAATGCCGTGACTCCGGATGGCGTGCTCGCCTATCCCAACTTCCTCGAAGTCGTCAACTCGACAAAAGCCATGCTCCACACGCGCATCCTCGGAGGCGCGCTGTTTCTGTTCGGCATGTGCCTCATGGCCTACAACCTTCTCCGCACCATTCGCTCGGGCCGCCCGGCTGTGGCAACCATCGAGGTTCCCGTGCCGGAGACTCCGGCAAAGGAGGGACTCTCTCTCATCGGGGGATTTTTCAATCCACCGGTCATCTACTCATTCCTGCTGGTCTTCTTCGGATGCGGATGGGGCTTTGGAACCGGGATGCTCGGCACCATCTCCCTTGTTCTGCTCGTGGAAACGGCACTTGTCGCCATGATCCATCTCGGGCTCTCCGGAAAAAAATGGGGTGAGTGGTATGAGAAACTGCTGGAAAGCTGGCTGCCCTTCACTGTCCTCACTTTTCTGGCTGTCGTCGCCGGGGGAATGATCCAAATTCTCCCTGCCGTTTTCGCCAGGCAGAACCCCGGGGCAGATGCCCCGCTCCAGCGTGTTTACACCCCGCTCGAACTGGCCGGGCGTGACATCTACATCCGCGAAGGCTGTTACAACTGCCACAGTCAGATGATCCGTCCGCTCGTCGGCGAAGTCCTGCGCTACGGCAAAAGCGGGCGTCTTTCCGAATCCATCTACGATTTTCCGTTCCAATGGGGATCGAAACGCACCGGACCGGATTTGCAGCGCGTGGGAGGAAAATACCCGAACATTTGGCACTTTCAGCACCTCATGGATCCACGCTCCACCTCGATCGGCAGCGTGATGCCCTCGTATCCCTGGCTCTTCCGCCAACTCACCGACATCCCCGCCCTCACACCGAAAATTCGCGTTCTGACCGGCTTCGGAGTCCCCTTCCCTCCCCGCTCCCCCGCACAAATTCAGGAGTCCTGTCTCGAACAGGGTCGCCAGATCACCGACGATCTCGCCAAGAACGGCATCAAAATTTCTCCGGAAAAAGAAATCATCGCCGTGATTGCCTACCTGCAGCAGCTCGGCAAATACGCCCCGGCAGAGGCCGCCCCTTCTCCGGCCCCCGGCGTTCCAACAACGGCACAAGCCCACTGAGATGTTCCACCAGGTCCAATTCGCAAACTGGAGCGCACTGGTCACGGCGATCTCCTTCGCCGTGAGTTTCTGCGTGTTTCTGACCGTCGTCATCGGCGCCGTCCGGTGCTCGCGTGACAAAGTCCGTCACCTTTCCCACCTGCCGCTTGAGAAAGAAAACCGCTCATGAACAAACACTCCGAACATCCGGATGACGCCCTGCGTCACCATACGTATGATGGGATCCAGGAATACGACAAGCGCCTCCCGAACTGGTGGCTCTTCACCCTCTATGGAGCGATCCTCTTTGCAGCGGGCTACTGGGCGTATTATCATTGGACCAACCACATGCAGCCGGGTTACGTGCGGGTTGAGCAGCAAATCGGGGAGTTCCAGAAGAAAGCCCTCGACAGCGGGGCCGCCCCGACGGATCTCCAGCTCTACAACCTCAGCCTCGACCCGGCGGTCGTCGCTTCCGGACAAAAAATCTACACCACCAACTGTGTGGCCTGCCATGGTCCGGATCTGAAGGGCGGCATCGGCCAGAACCTCACCGACAACGTCTGGATCCACGGCGGCAAGCCGACGGACATTTACACGACCGTCACAAAAGGCGTCGCCGACAAGGGCATGCCCACATGGGGTCCGGTGCTCGGAGCCGCCCGCATCGCCGACGTCGTCGCTTTTGTCATCAGCAAAAATTCCACCATCGAAAAACCGGCCCAGTGACCGGGCAGTCCCGCTCCCGGGTTCCATTATTTTCCCTGTGAAAGCCAAGGTCCCGACGATCGACTCGGTCACAACCATCAATGAGGATGGGTCGCACTATTCCGTGCAGCCGGCCGACGTGCGGGGACGCTTCACCCTGCTGCGAAGGATCTCCGCCGTTTTCCTGATCGCCGTCTACATCCTGCTCCCGTTCATCAAGATCAACGGAGAACCGGCTGTGTTTCTGGATGTCATGCACCGCCGTCTGCACATTCTGGGAATGATGCTGATGTTCCAGGATCTTTGGCTCCTCTTTTTCCTGATCACCGGCATGGGTTTCACGCTGTTCATCATGACAGCCGTTCTGGGACGGGTTTGGTGCGGATGGGCCTGTCCTCAGACGGTGTTTCTGGATCATGTGTTCCGAAGGGTGGAACGCCTGATCGATGGAGACGCTCCTGCCCGCAGGAAACTGGAAAAGGCTCCGCTCACGGCGGGCAAATTGCTCCGGCGAACTCTCAAGCACGCCATTTACTTCCTTCTTGCCGCTCTCATCGCGCACCTCTTTGTTTCGTATTTCGTCTCCCTGCCGGTGCTTTATGCCATGACCCACAGGTCGCCACTGGAGAACTTCGGCGTCTTTGTTTTTGTTTTCGCTCTCACCGCCATTCTCTACTGCAACTTTGCCTGGTTCCGCGAACAATTCTGCATCGTGCTCTGTCCGTACGGTCGTCTGCAATCCGCGCTCATCGACGACAATTCGATCGTCATCGGCTACGACGAAAAACGGGGCGAACCGCGCGGCAAACCCGGCCGGGACACCGGTGACTGCATCGACTGTCGGCGGTGTGTCCAGGTCTGCCCGACCGGCATTGATATCCGGCAGGGACTCCAGCTCGAATGCATCTCCTGCGCGGCCTGCGTGGACGCCTGTGACGAGATCATGGCAAAACTCGGACGCGCTCCGGGACTCGTCCGTCACGATTCCTTGAACTCCTTGGCGGGAAAACCCACCCGCTTCCTGCGTCCACGTCTGTTCATTTACTTGGGCTTTCTTCTCGTCGGCACCGCTGGCTTCCTGCTCTCCGCGCGCGAAGTCAAACCGGTGACCGTGTCGCTTCTCCGGATGCAGGGGGCTCCCTACTTTCGTGATGAGACAACTGTGCGGAACAATTTTCTGATGCGCCTCGCCAACAAGCGTCCGACTCCGCACACTTACACAGTCACCGTCGAGTCGCCGGTGAAAGGCTTGGAAGTCGCGGGAGGCAATGACAAAAAAGTACCGTTGACCGCCGTCGGAGAGATCCAGGAACCGGTCATCCTCTCGGTTCCGGACGCCGGTTTTCCGGGCCAGTTCGATGTGAAAGTCATCATCCGGGGAGAAGCCGGAGATGTCGAAGGAGAGAAAACAATTCCCTTTCTCGGTCCATTCCGCGAATGAAAACCCTCCTGTCATTCTTCCACGCAAGGCCATGGCTGTTGGTCGTGCTGGCCTTTTTGATCCTCATCGCCGCCTGGAGCACTCTCATCACGCTGAGCAGAAAAGTCCCCAGCTCCCGCCTTACTGCGGAGGAAGAAACGCGGCTTCTGGAAAGGGGGGCCGCGCGGTGAATGCCTCCGGACCACTGGCCGCCCTGCTTGCCGGCCTTCTCACCAGCCTGCATTGTGCCGGTATGTGCGGCCCGCTGGCCTGCGCGGTCTGTTCCAAAAACAATGGCAGCGTGACCGCGGCAGCTCTCTACAACGCGTCAAGGGTGCTCTCCTACAGTGTTGTCGGGTTCTTTGCAGGATGGATGGGCCGGGCGGTATCGGATGTCCTGCTGGGGGGGACCACCCGCTGGCTCACCTGGGCATTCGTTGTTTTCTTTGTCGTCGTGGCCACCGGACTCGACAAGCGGATGCGAATTCCCCTCGCGGGAGCCTGGATGGCCCGCTGTCTGGGAGGTTCCGATGCAAGCCTCCTCCGGGCATCCCTGCTCGGGGCACTCACCCCGTTCATCCCCTGCGGCCCGCTCTACCTGATTCTTGCAGCCGCCGCATTTGCCGGATCGGCCGCCGCCGGAGCAACCATTCTTTTTGCTTTTGCACTCGGGACCGTTCCCCTGATGTTCGCACTCCAGAGCCAGTATTTTCGGATTGGCGCCACATTCTCCCCGGCAACGTTGGACATCGTCAGGCGAACACTGGCCGCGATGAGTGTGGCCCTGCTTGTTTACAGAGGAACCGGGGATCCCTCGGTGTTCTGCCAATGAATGCCCTCTCCTCCACAGCCTGCGCCCATTGCGGCACACCGTTCCGTCCGACACCCCGACAGCAGGAGTTTTGCTGCACGGGATGTCAGTTCGTTTATCACCTGCTGCATAAGCGTGGATTCGAGGAATTTTACAACTACGGGGAGCGAAAATCCCCGGCGGGAAATTTTGTCTTCCATGAACGAGATCTCGCCTGGCTGGAGGAAATCCGGGAAAAAGCGGAGAAAGAAGACCGTCCGCAGGCGACCCTCGACATCCAGGGCATCTCGTGCGCGGGCTGTGTGTGGTTGCTCGAACGCGTTTTCATGGAACATCCGGGAGCCGTCTCGTGCCGCGTCAACTCCTCGACCGGAACCCTGCGGCTGGAATGGGAAAAAGACAAATGCGATCTGGCGGCATACGCCGAAGATGTCCGGAGATTCGGCTACCTGCTTGGCCCCGCGGCTGTCTCCGCGGGAACGACCCTGCGTCCTCTTGCCCGCAAGCTCGGCCTGTGTGGGGCACTGGCGATGAACGCCATGCTCTTCGCCCTCCCGCGATACATCGGGCTTGATCCCGGCGACCACCTTTCCCGTCTCTTCGATGTCTTTTCCCTCGGCATCGCCACTGCAAGCATCCTTGTCGGCGGAGGCTATTTCTTCCGGCGTGCCGCGACTGCCTTGCGCGCGGGAATGCTGCACATCGATCTTCCGATCTCGCTGGGCCTTCTGGTCGCCTACACCGGTTCGTGCGTTGCCTGGGCACACCATCTCCACTCGTTCGCCTATTTTGATTTCGTCTCGATCTTCACCTTCCTCATGCTGTTCGGACGCTGGCTGCAGGAACGTGCGCTGGAAACCAACCGGCGGCGTCTCCTTTCCCTCAAACTCAGTCCCGGAAAGATCGGTCATACCGATGGGGAAATCCCCGCGGAATCCGTTGCAGAAAGCATGATTTTCTCCATCGGCAAAGGGGCTCTCCTCCCGGTGCGATCCCGTCTCCTGAGTCCGAAAGCCGTGTTCGCCCTGAATGGGATCACCGGAGAACCCGCACCCCGTGAATTCCTCAAAGGCAGCATCGTTCCTTCCGGAGCACGGCACATCGGCGGAGAGCCAATCGAACTCGAAGCCCTTGAAGGCTGGTCGTCGTCCCAGTTGGCACTGTTATTGAATTCCGAATCGGGTCTGGCCTGGAGAAACACCGCCCTGCAACACCTCATCTCGGTTTATCTGGTCTTTGTTCTCGTCACGGCGGCGGGGGGATTTGTTGCATGGGGGATGTTGGGCGGCAACTGGATCCAGGCCACCCAGGTGCTTGTTTCGGTGCTGGTCGTTTCCTGTCCGTGCGCCATCGGTGTCGCCCTGCCGCTCCTCGACGACATGGCCGCCGCACGGTTGCAACACGCCGGCATCTGCCTCCGCGAGGGATCGCTCTGGGCACGCCTTCGCCGGGTGACCAACGTGCTCTTTGACAAAACCGGCACCGTCACACTGGAGACTCTCGCCCTGTCCAACCCGGAGGCTCTCTCTGCACTCTCCGGCAACGAACGCTCCATCCTGCTTCGACTTGTGAGATCAAGCCTCCATCCCGTGGCGGCCTGTCTGCGGGAAGCCCTGCTCCCGACAGGCACTGAACCCGCGCCCGGTGACAGTGAAGCCGCGGAGGTCACGGGGTTCGGTCTGGAATGGAGCACCCAAGAAGGCCTCTGGCGGCTCGGACGTCCTTCCTGGTGCGGAGCCGGCTCGGCAGGCACAACGGCTTTCACCCTGAATGAGCGCGAACTGGCGGCGTTCTCTTTCCGGGAACAACTCCGCCCGGAGGCAGCGGAAGAAATTTCCCGACTGCGAAACGGAGGGTATGGGGTTTTTCTGCTCAGTGGCGACGAGGAAAGCCGTGTGCAGGCGATGGCAAAAGGCCTCGACATTTCCCCGGATCATGCCTTCGGAAATCTTTCACCGATGGACAAAGCCCATCTGGTCACTTCCCGTTGGTCGGAAAATTCCCTCATGATCGGCGACGGCGCAAATGACAGCCTCGCCTTCGACGCCGCGCTTTGCCGCGGCACTCCGGCGGTTGACACCGGGCTCCTCGAACACAAAGCGGACTTCTACATGCCCGGAAGCGGCTTGCGCGGGCTCTCGGCCCTCTTTTGCGCCTCCTCCCGGCACGCCGCCACAACACGCGCCGTCTTTGTTTTTGCCATCACCTACAACGCCACTGCCGTGGGAGCCTCGCTGGCGGGGCTTATGAATCCCCTCTTCGCCGCCATCATCATGCCTCTGAGTTCGCTTGCCTCCATCGCCATCGTCCTTTCCGCATTTCGCAAAACACCATCAACCTGAACCACACACCATGGAAAACACCAATCCCAACATCCCGACAGATGCCGTCAAAGGTCCACTCGCCTTCCTGATCGCCTCTCTCGTCTTCCTCTGCGCCGCAGCCGCCTGGCTGGCATGGAATCCCTCCCTGCTCATGGATCCGAAGATCGGTCATGAAAGCACGTCCTGGGTCTATCTGGCGGTTTATTGATTTTCAATCTATGGGGATTACGGCATGGTTTATAGCGCCGTGCCGCTGGT
>JADHED010000716.1_pt1 | contig 35197 bp, 18 predicted proteins | sample 8952041 | NCBI WGS metagenome assembly JADHED01 (sample SAMN16124423, study PRJNA663239) | bioreactor sludge metagenome | isolation source: sludge (control) | place: India:Bengaluru | collected 2018-09-08
TCGGGATGTTCGACCGTTTTACCCAGCAAGGGAACGAAGGTCGGCACCGGCAGGTCAAATTCATTCAATTCGGGCTCTCCCTTGTCACGTGACCACGATTTTCCCACCAGGCTTGACGGGTGCTGGGCAGGAGTGACGGCAGCTTCCTCGCGTTGCCCGTCATGCAGCGAAACCAGGTCCATGGGATCCATCGATCGTACCTTTTCATCGCCCAGATCATACCCGAAGCTCCAGTTATCGACGGTTCCGACAAATCTTTTTCCTGCCCATTCATAGTAACCCCACCACATATTCCGGAGCGTAAAGAATTCCTTGACCTGCCGTGTGTAATCCTGATAAAACGCTTCACTATAATCCGGATTTCCGAAATGGGGATTGGAGGGGTCCGTTTTGGCTTTTGGATCATAGTTCGGGTTGGGATGTTTCACACCTTTGCCGTTGGCATCGACTTCAGGAGAAGCATTATAGAGCAGTAGCGGCTTGCCGTCCCAGTAAAACCAAAGATTCCTGTACTTGTCGGTTTTATAGATCTTTTCGTACAAATCCTGGACAACGGTGATGACGGGGCCGTTAAATGCCCAAAAACAAAACCGGGGAACTTTGTTGCCCTCCGCCTGCATTTCCTGCATGGTCGAAAAAACGGCATCCCATTCATCCCAATACCTGACGGCATTGGTCACATCCATGATCAATACGTCGACACCCGCATCGGCCAGCATGGACATGTCCTTGCGGATTACATATTTGTCCCTGCTCAAAAAATAGCCTGCTTCGGGTTCTCCCCAATGGTAGGAACCTTCCTTCCATAGGGGATGGTCCGCATCCAGGCGAGCCGTCGGATCTTTAGCCAGGATTTTGGAAACATCAGCCTCGTAGGGACTTTTCATCGCGGCCATGTTGTCACTATGCCAGGTGATATAGAAAATACCTACCACCCGCCGCTGGTCCTTCTTGACGGGTCCAACCTCAGTATAGGAAGGCATGCTACGCCCGACGCCATCCATGGCCACCCACGTGTCCGGGTATATATCCCGGAAAGGGGTTGCAGCAGCAGGCGACGACAGCTGGCCGGAGGAAGGCCGGGCTGCCAGGGCCAGCAAAAAGCATAATGAAAATACGGATCTTTTTTTCATTGGGTGTTCTTTAGTGTCTTGGGCTGTTTTTACATGTTCGTGGCTGATTCAGTAGCAGATCTATTTCAGGGACTTCCGGATTGAATTCAGGGATGTGTTTATACAACGCCGGACTAGGACCACATCTCCCGGAAAAGCCTTATCGCTTTTACCGGGAAGATATGGTCTGTCCGTCTGGACCCTTGCAGGCCAGACAACCCTAACAACTAATCTACTAACTAACACTACTCGTTTCATTTACCAGTCCGAATGGATGCATGCTTTCATTCATATCCTAAAATCTGTATCTCAATCCGATATCCACTGTCATCCCGAAGTTTTCCTGATAGGTAGGACGGGTATCGCCTCTCAGTCTTTGTGATTCGGTATAATCACTGATGTTGGCAATATTGACCATCATCTCATACCCTTTCCGTTTTGCGATCGAAAACTTTTGCGTCAGCTGCAGGTCCCACCTGTAGAAATAATCCTTCTGGGCATCCAGTCTCGGCACACCACGGTAGTTCTTAGATGTATATATCAGGCCGTTATACTGGAATGACAGCCAGGCATTGAATCCTTTATTATTAAATCCGAGTGAAACATTGGCAATGTTTTTCGGCTGAAAAAGCATCGGTCCAATAGTGGTGGAATCGGTCCGAACCGCCACCGGCCGGGTGCCTCCCGGAGGTATCACATTATCGATGCGGCTGTAGGGATAATGGGTCCGGGAATGGGCAAAGGTGTAATTGGCAGAAAGGGTAAAGAAGTTGAAAGGTTTTGGTAAATAATAGAAGGAAGTCTGCCATTCGATTTCAACACCTTCTACGTAGGCCGTATAGGGATGATTCTCAAATATGGATACATTGACCACGGCATTGTCCGGGAACGGGTCGATAACAGCGTCTCCCTTGATGCGCTGATAGGACCGGTTCCAGATTTTATCCCTGACCGTTTTATAGAACCCCGTCACTGAAAGCAATCCAATTTTATCCCCATGCAAGGTAAACTGGGCATCGTAACTGGTCCACAATTCCGGTTTAAGGTCCGGATTTCCAGCCGAATAGGTGAAAGGCGCCCAGCCCGTATTCACGTAATAATTGGGTGAAATGGCATTGAAATCGGGCCGGCTCAGGGTTTGTGTAAAAGACAGGTGCACATAGAATTTCTGGCTCGGTTTGATTCTCAGATGGATCATGGGCAGCAAGAACTGATCTGACCGTGATGCCGAAGTGGAATCACCGGGTATGGGAGCAGAAACCGGGGGCGGATATTGCGGGGGCAAGGCATAATATCCTTTCATGCTGGCCCGGGTTTTTTCAAACCGGAAGCCCGGCATAAACATCAAATACCTGCCGATATTGAATTCCGGCATGATATATCCTGCGACATAAGTTTCCCGGATGTTCTGGTCATTCATCATACATTCTGCCACACTCTGGGAATACCCAAGTTTGGCTACTTCACCCACGATGGGAAGATAATAGGCTGGACCCAGCGCATAGTAGTAATCAGATACCTGCGACCATGTTTCGGATAACTGGTTTAACCGGTTCATGTTAAAGGAATAGCCGAAATTGTAGTCCCCGTTCAGAAAATGGTCCACCTTGGGGCCATCCAGGCCGACAGCCAACAAACGCGGTATGGCATCATTGACAACCCATCCAAGCGAATCCGCAAGGATCTTTGGCAAAAACTGATTTGATCCTACATTCTGGTTGCCCACCTGATCATCACGTACCCGGTTTTTCACACGGTACATACCGCCGAACCTGACATTGCCATTGATCAGGTTCCCTAATTTAATGGGTATAGAGATATTAAGATAGGTTTGGATATTTTTGTCGTCGGTTTTGCTTTGCGTAATACCCAGCCCTGTCAGGTAGCATTCATCCAGTTTACTCGGGTCATCCGTAAAGAGGGGGACAATCTTTTCCGGATCCATTTTCCGGTGTTCAATATCGGTGATATCAGAGGAAGACACATTATCAAAATTGAAATTCCACCTTTTTGAACCCGAATTATCGGCTTTACCCATGGAATATGCAATCCCATATTCTGCCTTAATATCCAGGAATTTGATTTTCGACTCGCCGCTAAGGGAAGTTTGCAGAATGTCACTGATATTGTCCGGACTTGTCCCAAACGAATAGCCCACTGATCCGGCGCCTGTCACACCATAGTTTTTCGACTGGTTTTCAAGGTCATTTTTCGAAGTGTTGTACATGCTGTAAAACATCAGGGTAGTGCCCGGAGATAACTTGTAATCAAGCGAAAGCAAACCCGACCGCCTGTAAATGATGGAAGAAATATTGTTCAGACTCACCGTATTAAGCAGTATATCCCCGTTTGGATCATTTCCATCTATGCCGTATCCGGCACTCATGGTCTGGATACTCCGGTTTACCCTTTCGGCATCCAGCGAAAGCAATATCCCTAATTTATTGTTCAGGAAGCGGTTGCTTACTTCTCCCAGCAGCTTATAGTTGCCCCAGTAGTCGTTCAGATGGTTGTATCCACCCTGCGCCATTACATTCAGATGAAATTTATCCGGGGCTTCTCTAAGTTTCAGATTAACGGTTCCGGCGACTGAATTTGCTTCCATATCTGCCGTCAGGGATTTGTACACCTCCACGCCCTGCAGGGCATATTGCGATATACCGCTGATGTTGGTACCCCTGTCATTTCCACTGGTCGATGCCATCTGTATCCCATTCAGGGATACCGAAGCATAGCGGGGTTCAAGCCCGCGAATAACCAACCCGGTACCCTCTCCGCCTGACCGGATTACTGATATGCCGGGCAGGCGGCCAATCGCCTCGGTTGCATTGGCATCCGGATTCTCCTGCAGCCGGTCAGGCGCCACGACATTTTTAATGGTGTTCGAATTGATCTGCTGTTGAACCGCCTGTTTCTGCCCCCTGCCCTGGGCTGTGATCACCACTTCTCCCAGATTCTGAATGTCGGGTTGAAGTAAAACGTCGATGGTTCGTTGGGCATTCACGGCAATTTTCTGCGTGGCATACCCAATAAAAGAGAAAATCAATACGGACTGGTCATTTTCTGCCATGACGGTATACCTGCCATCTGCTCCAGATACGGTGCCCATCAGGGTACCTTCCACCTGGATATTTACGCCTGGCATCGGCTCACCGGTAGAAGCATCCGTAATCTTGCCCGAAATCCTTTCCTGGGCTTTGTGCTGCGCAAAAATGACCGATGAGGAAACGCAGACAATAACAAACATAAGGAGCAAATGTCGATTCATTGTTTTCCTAATAAATTGTCAATCAATGTGAGATGGTCAATTTACCTACTAATCCAAACAATGCTTTATAGGGTTAAGTTGTAAATACAAGTTAAGCTGATAATTTATAATACAAATAGTTAAAGCGAAGTATATTTTGTACAAAATTGATGATTCGTTATGTAAAATGGCACGGAAAGACGGGCCCGTGAAAAAACTGCCTTATGATGGCTGGGCCGGTGCAGGTATTAACCCTTGAATGGTCATTTACCGTGTGGAATAGACAAAATTGAATCGTCCGCCCGGAGCGGTATCGCCGTTGACATAGAAATCCATGATGTTTCCGTTTTCCTGCATGTTGTCGTTCCACTTGAACTCCATATCGATGTCAGCGCCCGTCAGATTCAGGATATTACGGGGTATTGCCATTTCCAACCGGTTGACAGTAACAGTATAAGGTGCGTTGCCGGCCGGTACCCATTCCCACCGGCCGCCCATGTTCTTTTCAATGACAACCTTTTTGCCCTGTGGACATGTTCGATTGACGATGTAATCATATCCGTTCCATCCGGTCGATTTGTTCCGGTCGGTATCCAGAAATAACATCATCCAGTTGCGATCCGTCGACGGACTAAGTTTGACCGCCGTTTCAACAGAAAAATAGATGTAGCTGGCATCGCGCGCAACTTGTGCACCTATGATGTCGTTACGTCCTGAATTGTTCACATAGAGATCCCCGCCATATCCCTTATGGTTCCGATGAAATGTATTCCCTTCATAGTGTTTATAGTAAGGGTGAACATCACACCACTCGTCTGCTCTGCCCATCTTGATTGTCACCTCTGGGGAGGGCTTTTCCGGCTCATATATACCCTTAAATCTCCTCACATTATCAACGAGTTGCATGTAGCACACATCACCCCGGTCACCCCATCCCTTGTTCGGTTCTATGTCGCGGCTGTGGTCCCAGTCAAATTCATCCGGAAACGCCATATAGTAGGGCTTATTCGGAGGCCAGTCAGCTACCCGCCCGGCGATATATTCATTCCAGCCGGTGACAAACACCAGTTGCGGATCGATTTCCATAGCCCGATCCCATTGTTCCTGGAAATTCCAGCCATACAGGTATCCATCTGGACGGGGATCAAAACCATTCTTCTTGCTGAAACTCCGGCCATATGTTCCGGGTTCGTTGAAGGCACAAAAGTGCTCCCCGCTGGCCAGGTTTGTATTCTGAGAAACACCTACCGTGACTTGTTCAAAACCTCCACTGTCGCGCGGGGCATATCCATGCTGCGGATACACCTCGAGCCAGCCCCAATTGTCTTTTCGCTGCGGGCCATCGACATAATCAGGCTGACCCGGCCTGAAGGTGAAAAAGCCGGCAATTTCACGATCTTCTGGGGAACCTGTGAGATCTTCAGGGCGTGCCATGATGCAGGGTTTGCCTTTCCACATAAACCACAGGTTTTTGTACCTCCCTGGTTTATAGATATCTTCATACAACATCCGTAACTGGGGACCTCCGTATTCCGGCGATCCGAACGGCAGCAGGAAGGCAATTTTCGGCACGTTGACCCCGTCTTTCTGGGCCCGTGTCCAGACCTCCATCAGCACATCATAAGATTCTTTCCAGGTCAGTAATAGATTTGTGCAATCGAAGAAGATGACATCTATCCCGGCATCCGCAAGCAACTCTGCATGTTTGCGCAACACCCAGGGATCCGTGGTTTTGTAATAGCCCAAAAGGGGCTGTTCCCAGTAATATCGGCCAGGTTCCCCCCAGGCCGGATCGTCAAATGATTTGATTGCCTCAGGATGTTCCCGGAGAATTTCAGTGGTGTTGTGGACCTTGCTTCCCGGGGCCAGTTCATAAATGTGCCATGACCAATAGAACATGGCGACATATTTGTCCTTTCTTTTTTCACCCGCTTCGGCAAATGACCTCACCTTGCGGCCCAGTGCATCCGTTGCAGCCCATGAATCACTGCAAACCCCCTGGGCTTGTGAATGGAAGGGTAAAAAAGCAAGGACCCCAAACAGGACGAATATCTTTTTATGTTTATGCCAGCGTATTGTCATTTCCGGAAATTATTTTACTGAGTACACAAAATTGAATCGCCCGCCCGGAGCAGTATCTCCGTTGACATAGAAATCCATGATATTGCCGTTTTCCTGCATGTTGTCATTCCACTTGAATTCAAAACTGAGGTTTTGTGTGTCCAGGTTCAGCAACTGTACAGGAATGGCTATTTCCAGTTTATTGTTGCTGACGGCATACGCTGACTCACCTGCTGTTTCCCATTCCCAGCGACCGCCTACATTCTTTTCAACCACTACTTTATTGTCTGCGGGTCTGATGCGGTTTATTACAAAATCATACCCATTCCAACCCGTAGCCTTGTTCCTGTCCGTGTCGATGAAAAGCATCATCCAGTTCCGGTCGGTTGGAGGCGTCAGTTTATCCGCCGTCTCCACATAAAAATAGATGTTGCGGGCATCACGGGCCACTTTTGCCCCGGTGATGTCATTTCTTCCGGTATTGTTCTTATAGTACTGATCATTGCTTCCCCGATGGTCCCGGCGCATCGTGTTTCCCTTGTAATGCCTGAAATAGGGTGCAACATCTGCCCAATCACCGGCTTTGCCGATGTGGATCGTCTTTTCACCCGACGGTTTTTCTGGTGCCTCCATGCCCTTATATTTCCTGACATTATCGATGAACTGCAGGTAATATACATCGCCTTTGTCGCCCCATCCTTTGTTGGGCTCAATATCACGGCTGTGGTCCCAGTCGAATTCATCCACGAAAGAAAAGGGCTTGCCGGTCCATCCGTGTTCCGGCAACCACTGTCCGGCCACATATTCATTCCACCCGGTGACAAATACCAGTTCCGGGTTCAGTTCGAAGGCACGGTCCCATTGTTCCTGGAAATTCCACCCGTAAAAATAGCCGTCAATCCTCGGATCAAATCCGTTTCGTGCGCTGTAACTCCGGCCATATGTGCCCGGCAGATTGAAAGCACTGCAGTGGCCGTTTGTGGAAGGGCCCGCATTTTGTGACACTCCCACAGTCACCTGTTCATAGGTGTTATCGGCCTGCTTCACATAGCCATGCTGCGGATAGTTTTCAAGCCAGCCCCACTGGTCATTTCTTTTGGGCCCGTCCACATAATCAGGCTGGCCGGGACGAAACGTAAAAAATGCCGCAATCGCTTTGTCTTCAGGCGAAGCGGTCAGGCTGTCAGGATAAGCCATGATGCAGGGTTTCCCTTTCCACATAAACCACAGATCGCGGTACCTTCCGGGTTTGTATACATCACGGTACAATTGACGCAACGATACAAGTGAATTGGGCACCGCTGCAAACGGCAACATAAAGGCAACTCCCGGAACCTTCACTCCGTCATTTTTAGCCTGCTGCCAGGTTTTAAACAGGGCTTCGTACGATTCAACCCAGGTCATGCTGGCATTCGTACAATCGAAGAAAACAGCATCCACGCCAGCGTCTGCCAGCATCTCAGCATGTTTTCTCAGCACCCAGGGATCAGTTGTCTGGTAGTATCCCAGCAAAGGCTGTTCCCAGTAAAAAGAACCGGGTTTGGCTCCCCATGCGGGATGGTTGTAATCCTTCATGGCTTCCGGGTATTTCCTTACGATCTCGGTGATATTCCTGACCGGAGAGGTTGTGTCGTGTTTGCCCTGATGCCAGGTCCAGTAAAACATGGCGACGTATTTGTTTTGCTTTTTGTCACCCGCAATCTGATAATCGCGTACCTTGCGGCCCAACGCATCTGTTGCTGACCAGGAATCGCTTGATACCGGCTGGGCGGTGGCGCAAACGGAAAGCAGGACCAATGAAGTCATCAAGGACAATGATCTGAAAAATCGGAAGTCTTTCATATGTAATGAATCTTAGTATGTTTGAGGTATCAAATATTTTCTGACCCAACCCGCAGGATCCTTTTTGAACAAGATCAGCATTTCTTCAGCAGTGGGCATATGAGACGTATTCCCGGCATAGCCTTTTAGCTGGTTGGCTATATCGGTTTTCATAATCTCCTCGAAGCGCTGAATGAGTGTGTCCGGGATGGATTCCCCCTGTTCAATGCACCTGCGCATCAGCCACGCCAGGTTCGACTCGCGGCAATAACAACGGATCGCAGTAACAGTCTGCTCGAGGATTTGCAGATCGGCCCGGGTTCCCTTTACATAATTCAGCAACACAGGCTTATTCTCCAGACCCGGTTCCATTTTCCCGAAAATTTCCAGGGCTTCAAGCAGTTTATCGGAGGATGCCTGGCATCTCAGTTCGACATCTTCATAGAACCACGGATCCAGTACTTCATTTTCCGTAGTCATGAAATGACTCCGCCGGGTGGATTTCCAGGATGGTGAGGGAGCCACCTCACCCATGATGCGGGCAACATTCCAGGGATGAAAAACCCGGATGTCAGCTACATTCCTCGGGAGGCTCCGGAATCGCCAGGTCGCATCCCAGGGAAATAGCGACAACCCCATCGCGGTTGCTTCCCAGGCCTCCAGAATTCCTGATCTTTCACCAAAGGGGCCGGCAAGTTCCTTTAATGCTTCCTGGTTTGATTTGCCGGGCGCTGCGAATTTCAATGCCGCCATCATGAGGTTTGGATCATAGTGGTCAGGCAGTGTTCCATAATATTCCTTCACTCCGCTGATCAGTTCACATTGCCGCATGGCATCAAGTTCCTCCCCCACCAGCCTGGGTGCAGCAATACTGCCCAACGGTTCCAGTTCTTCATTGGCACTTGACAAAAACAGTTCCCCCACAACCGGAATATTCCTTTCCGAAGCTAGCCGCACCGTATTCCTGAACCATACATCGACGGGCCTGGTCAGCTGGACTTCAGCAATATTGGAATGCAAAAACAACCCGAAATTATGGTTGGGCAACCTGGGGATGCAGGCATAGATCTCACCGGCAGACAATTCCCATGGCTCCCACCAGAGAATGCCGTCCGGACTGACTTCTGACCAGGTCCTCGCCAGGGTGTGCAAAAAACCGGGCAATCTTTCATGCAAGGGGATTCCCCGGTCGGTGGGTCCGGTACCGAACTCGTTGGCTATCCAGGCTTCCTGATCAAAAGTATAGATCTGTATGTCGTCGAGTTCAGGAACTTCTTTCTTCAACCGCTTCAGCAGGGTCATGTATTTTTCCACTATTTCTGTTTTCTGTATGCTGTTCTTTTCTGTCGCGACATCGATCAGATCTGGCCGGAGCGATTTGTACAACGAATCTACGCGAGGGGCGCCGAAATGGAACAGCGTCCTGAATCCGTATTTCTTTGCCTGTTTGGCCCGGAATTGAATATCCTTCAGCCTCTTTTCGACCTTTGCCTTGTCGCCGATGCCAGGAACGTACAGGATATCTTCCAGATTCAGGGGTTCATCGGCTGGCCTGGCTCCCCAGGCAATATTGAGCTGGAGCATGTTAAACCCCAGATTCTTCAGTGCTGACAACTGCGCATCGTCATACCGGATATCTGCATTCGCCGGATTGCCCACAATGGCAATTTTGTACGAGTAACCCTCCTGCTGTGAAAATGAAAACCGGACCGCCAGGATCAGAAATAAAAACACAAATAATTTAGAAGTTCTCATATCATTTCTTTTTGGATATTCATTTGGTAACCACGTCCCATACCTTTGACCGGATTGATTTGCCAGCGGGGCCTTCCACGGTCAGAACCACGGTCCACTCCTTTCCCTGTTTGTACTGGTGAACCGGATTCCGTTCCTCTGAAATGGTCCCGTCGCCGAAATCCCAAAGCCATTTGCGGATATCTCCGAAAGACTTGTCATAAAACCGGATGATCCGATTTTCACGGTCCTCTTCATAGAATCTCCAATCGGCATCAATGGGCTTCGTGAATCGCTGATCCAGGGGCATCAGCCGGAAAGCGCAGAGATAGGATGCATCGAAAATCATCCGCCAGTCGTGCGACAGATTCATAAAGGATTCGCAGCTTTTTCCGTCAAAATCGAGCATCGACCAGGAAATTCCGATCAACTCATTTTCCCGGAGCCGCGAAACCACCGATCTTTCAATGCCTTCATGGGAGGCATAATCGAACGGGGTAATATAGAATTCCATTTGCAGCCTCCCTTGTCCCCCGGGTTTGAAATCGTATTTCTGAGCCGATTGTGCATAGGGAAATTCCTTGACCCAGGGGGTGCTGCCCCAAACCATAGCCCAGTCCTTGTCATTGGAGGGTGTGAAGACATGATAGTTCTGGGCATGCGAACCATGTCCCCTGAAATACAGTTCGTTTTTGGGAATCTTGTTGATATTGCCGTTTTCATCGTCAATAAATGGTCCGCCAGAGACATCCCCATCCACGACAAGTTCGAAAATATCCTGCCGCAGGGCGGGATCTGAGAAATCCCAGAAATTGTCTGAAGCATCGACATAGAAATAAAGCCGGTTCAGGTCTTTTACCCATCCTACTTTTACCCTGATGTCAAAATCGGCCGGATCAGGGTTTTGTCCTTCCCCGAATTTGGTGTTCACCAGTTCATTCAACCCGATGACAAAAGAATCGGGCACCAGCTCCCAGTCAGAGAATTCTCCGTTGATGCAGGGAATGGCATGCCGGGGGAACTGGAAGATCTTAAACGCTTTGTCGGGCCGTGCAAAAGACATCAACAGGATGCCCAGTGCAGGGAGCAGAACATGTATTTTTTTCATGTGTTGTATGTTAAGAATATCGGTTTACCAGGGTCAGGGACCGGGTCGGATTTGCTTTCCCCGCTGCCGGGGAACATCTTCCTTACCTGATCACGCCTTTCAGCACATAGTTCGCTCTTCGTTCCGGTGCGTTGTCGCCATTCATGAAAAACTCCGAAATATCTCCGATCTTCTGAATATTGTCGGCCCAGTGAAATTCAAGTGCAACGCTCTCCGTTGCCCGGACGGCTGATCGCGGGACAGATATCATCAGCTTGTTGTCTTTCACCTGGTAAGGTATTGTAACAGGCTGACCTAGTGAACCGTCTTTCTCCAGGCTGACGAGCGTGGTCGTTTTACGATCCGTAACCCTGGAATTGATTACATAATCATAACCTTCCCACCCGGTTTCCTTGTTCTGGTCCGCATCAATGAAAAGCAACATCCAGTTCGGATCGTTATATGGCGTCAACGCGGTACGGGTTTCAGCATAGAAATAGATGTTCTTCTTGTCATAGGCCGCCTTCATGGTAACAAGGTCATTCCTTCCCGTCGTGTTCACATAGGGGCCTGCCTGTCCCTGTCCGGCACTGTTCCTGTGATCCGTATCCCCGGTATGGTCGGCATAAACCGCCTGGGCCTTTTGCCATTGGCTGAAATCACCGTAAATATTAATTGCATGTGGTGCAACTGCTTCCAACGGCTTTTCCATCCCCTTGTATTTCCTCACATTGGCCATCAATTGATAGTAGTAGTTATCCGTATAGCCTCCGCTCATGGGTTCAATATCCCGGCTGAATTCGCGGTTATACTGATCGATGAAATAATAGTCCCCTGTTTTCAACTCTTTTCCGGCTTTGCCAAGATGTGCTCCGGGATAAAAACACCAGACCTGGAGTGATTTGTCAATGTCCTTGCCCATTACCACCGCACCGGCACTCCATTCATTCCAGCCTGTTACGAACACAAATTTTGGATCCACCTCAAGCGCCCGGTTCCATTGCTCCTGAAAACACAATCCGTTGTCGGTAAAAGGAGTCAGGTCATACTTATCGGTCGGAGGTTCACTAAAGTTATGGAAACTCCGTCCTATATTTGAAAGCGGATGCTGTGCTACTGCCACCGGCACCATTTCCTTTTCAGAAGGTGAATCGTGCCATCCGATGGCTTGCGGATAGTGGTCCACCCAGGGCCATTTGTCTTTCCCCCACGGACAGCTCTGGTACCATGGAAGCGTGGTCCATGCCCAGCTCTGCCGGATTGAAAAGAAATTCCTGATCTCTTCGGGAAAAACCACATCATTGTTCTTTTTCCTGGTTGGGATTTCATGCTGGCCGAACAAAATGAGCGGCTTGCCTTTCCATTGAAACCAAAGATCAGGATACATACCCTTCCGGTAAAACTCATTCCAAAGCTGATTAACCGAGATCTCACTTCCCAGGAAGGCAATATCCGGGGTCTTTTCTCCCGTGGACCTCATTTCCCGGTATACCTCGCAAACCGGGAGGTAAACCTCGCTAAAGGTCCTGTCGTTTGTCACATCAAAAATGATCACGTCGATACCGGCGTCGGATAGTTCCCGCGCATGACGGCGGATCATCCATTTTTCATTCGACAGGTAATAGCCGCTTTCCGGCTCGCCCCAGTAATGGTCTCCCTCTCCCCATTGAGGGTTGTCGGGATTGGCCTGCAAAATTTTAGTGACATCAAAGGGACCTTTTCCTCCCGGATTGATGTGCGTCATAAAATAAAACATGCCCACAAACCGGTCTTCTTTTGCCGGCCCGCATTCTTCAAAAGCCGGAAGTTTCCTCCCAAGGGCATCCGTAGCGACCCATTCGTTGACTTTCAGATTCCGGAATGATACCCCCTTTTTGGCCGGGTCAATTTCCCCGATATAATTCACTTCATCCCAATCCTTTATGCCAATGATTTCTTTGTATGGATTGAAAACAGCATCTTCATCCGGCTTATCGGCAGCCTTGAATACGTACCATACCGGCTTGGGCCCGCCCGGTGCGGTCTCATCATCGGGGAAACGCCGCAGACCAATGCGCAATCCGCCCTCACCCCGGCTGTCGAACCAGTTGTGCCATTGGAATCCGTCAATGCCATCAAGCCTTTTCAGCTTCTTCCAGGTATAGGCAAATCCTGCGGCCTGTTCGCTGAGACACTGATCCGAATAATCCCTTGAATTCGTGCCGTTTTCGGAGAGCCACAGGGTTCTTTTAACTTTGCCCTGGTACAATACCTCTGGCTGCTTAATCCAGGCATTGAGTACCTCCAGGTTCTTGAAGGTGATCAGGGGTGTGTTGAAATCGTAACTTACCTTGTTGTCAAGCCATGTTTTGGGTTCGAAAAGATCCTCCGGGTAGGGATGCTGGGCTACGGCCCATTGAAAATCTCCCTCTGCGTGCGTATACCCGAGCAGAATTTCCATCAGGTCTTTGGAAGGATAAAACTTCGGATCCGAGGTCCACGCCCAATAGTGGGTCAGGGTCACAAAGACCTGCGAATGCGGATTATAGCTTCTGGCGATGTTATAGCACATCCGCATCGATTTGATATAGGTATCCATAAAAACAAGGGCCGTTTTATCACCGGCATTGGTCCATACCCACCCCGCATCTACCTCATTGTGCATGATCCAGTGGTTACATCTTCCGAATTTCTTATCCTCCCGGCTGTAGCGGCTGGCCAGAAAATCCAGGGCAGCTGCATAGCAATTCACACTGGCCGGATTGGTCATGTTGGGCATGGCATATATTCCGGCGGGATCACAATCAGGATGTTGCAGAAGACTGCCGATGGCGGTGTCCACACAGTTTTCTTTTTTATCGATCAACAGGATGGCGGCGGTTATGATATGGCGTTTGGCCGTGGTCCTGAACGTGGAATCAAGCATCTCAACATCCTCCTTACCAAAGTACCAGGACCTGCCGTTGTAGCTGTGCTCAATCCGGTCAGGAGCGGGTGTGCTGTACATGAAATGCGTGATCCAGATATTCACGGTGGCACTCGTAATATCCAGGTCTTCCAGGTCTTCCACATGTCCCCTTCCCGTGCTGAATCCACCCAGTCCTTTCCGGCTGGTGGGTTTTTCATCGGGCAGGTCATACCTTGACTTTACATGATCGGGATAACGGGCATGGGAAACCAGTGTCAGCTGACCATCAGCCTTTTCTGCGAGAACCCATTTTGATAGCAGGCGATCGTAAAGAATCCCGTTTTGCCGGACAAAACGGGGCAGGTTCTGTGTGAATTCAGGGCCATGTACCGGAATTACAGTGGCGAAATGCTGTTCTTCTGTGACATCTTGATAAGGTGGAACTTCACAGAGCATGAAATTACCTTTCCTGTTCAGTGTACCCTTGATCTCAACCCGGTTATCATCAACAACAACCTCTTTGATATCAGCCGGATACTGTCGGCTTAGATAGTCCTTCAAATGCCCTTCAAGGGCTGATTCACGGGCCTTCTTTTGCTGCACCGAGGAGGCGAGTTCCACTTCCCGGGCTGTCCTGTTCCGGAATCTCATATTTTTGATCTGAATGCTGACGCCACCAATGCTTCCCAAATCAAGTCTCAGGTAATCGCCTTTGTTACCCCAGGTTTTCAGATCTTCACCGAGATCAATGGCATATTCAACCCATCCTTCTGAAGGTCCGATACGGCTTACCAACCGGGAATGGGCCGTTCCTTGATCCGGGCGAAAGAATACTTCGAGATGGTCGAGCCCTTTTGTACAGAAATAGGCAAAGGAGAGAACCGTTGATGCAGGATCCAGATTTTGCTGCAGGGGTTTTGTACAGATCCATGGATCATTGCCAGAAGTGACAACGCTCAGAATATCGCCGGCTGACAACACAGCCGTCATCTGATGCAGGCTGTCGGTGTCTGGTATCAGACTGACGGGATCTGTATGGAGGGATTGCGGGCTTACCCTGGACACAGCCAGAAAAATCATGCATAGAACCCCTATTCTTTTCATGACGAAATATTTATTATGTGAATGAATTGCATTCTATTGTTCAATCAGGATCTGTAAGCCTTCCCCTTTTATTTCGAGGATATCGCCCGGGCTGACCTTTTTCACGCCTTCAAAAGGGCTATACAACTCAATCGCGCCCGCCGGGACGTTCTTAAAAGACCACTTATACTGCACATTTTCAGTACCTTTGTTGATTACCACCAGGGCCCGTTTACCGGACAGACGGTTGCCATGCACCTTGAAAGACAGGTTGGCCTGTGATTCCTTCTGTGGTGGGATAACCTCTACTGCGGCACCCTGATCGTCGAAGTAATTGCCGGTGAAAATATATTCGCTGAGCTCGGTTCTGATCCTGTTGATCTCTTTGATGTACGCAGCCAGATCGCGGTACAGGGGCTGTTCCAGCGTTCCCTGATAGGTTTCAGGTTCGACGCAGATGACTGAACCCGTAAGCACGGCCCCGTTAATACCGCTGAAATCGCGGGGAGCACTGATATGATCGCAGGAGGTCCATTCGGGAAATACATACCGGAGGGTTGAGATCTCATCGGCATAGGCATTTCTGTATCCAATATCAAAGTAGGGAATTAACCGGTCAACGCCAAATTCGGAAGCACTCCGGAAGCCGGGATTGATGGATCTGCAACGGATGAAAAGCCTGTCAATGGCCTGCACAAGTCCCTCGCACAAGGCAACATCAGGTTTGAGCGTATTCAGCGGATTGAAATCGAGGGCGCTGCCTACACAGAGCTTGTCAATCTGGAAGCCATGGGCTCCCGCTTTGACAAGGTCCACAAACTGGTCACCCAGTATCGTTTCAATTTCAGGTGTTACGGAGGAGCGGACATGATAGCGGACATTCAGACCTGAGCGTGCCAGAAAGGTGCTTTCGCCCCACCCCATCCAGATATTCTGCTGTCCGAACTGATCCTGCTGTTTGTAACGGTACAGGTCGGATTTATACCATTCCGTATTCTGATCGAGAATGTTGTAATTTGTAAATACAAGACATTTGCCGCCCCTGTTGTCTATGGATTTCAGCAATTCCCTGAATCCCACTTTCCCTCCCAGCTTATCCTCCGGTGTATAATTCGGATAATTCCTTTCCAGGCCGCCGTTCTGCCAGCCGATCAGCTCAAAGCAGCTGATCCCCGATTTTTGTGCGTCGCGGGTCCATTGGCCGTAGGTTTTATAATCAGCCACGACCTTGTCTTCCGGTTGGTAGATGATAGAAGTAAACCAGGAGGACTGTTTCCGGAGCCAACTTTCCGATTTGTCGAATGGAAAATGCGCCAGGAACCAGGTTCTGTAGAATTGGGAGCCCTGATGCCAATCCCCGTCATGAATCCGGATGATGAATTCTCCCGATTCCAGGCTCTCACCTGACTGAATATAGGGATAACGGATGTGCGAAAAAATGAGTCCCACCGGTTTGCCCGCCGCCTGTTCCTTGGTAAGCCAGGCATCCTGCGTTCCGCTGTTCTGGGGCATCAGATAGGTGTGCCAGGTACTGAATCTGAAGGTACTGTCGTGATAGCCCAGGTAAAGGCCGGTTCCACTGGCCGGATCGTAGATATCCCACCAGGGCATGACCATGCCCGGGTAATGCATCGACCATTCTGCCGCCTCGGCGCCCAATCCGCGACTGCCCGGATAATTATTAAACAGCGAAATCTCGTGCCGCGAATTACGGTTGTAGTTGGGGGTGGCCAGCATGGCATTCCGGTTGTTACCGAACTGGGTCCATCCGCCCAACCGCGGGAACCAGAACTCCGAGACCGGCATTTCAGAGTGGTTGGTGAGTTTCGCCCTGAAACTGACATAATCAGGATGCAGGGTGATCATATAACTCAGGTCAACCGGGAAAGTGCCTTTTTCAGAGGACATGCCCGAAAATTCCACCCCAATTGTGTTGCCTTCCTTGTAAACCCGGGCTGGTTTCTGCTTCATTCCCTCGATATAATTTGCCTGGTAATCGCTCAATGGAAGGCAAATCCTGAAGTTATCCGCAAGCGCCGGCTCACCGATCATTTCGCACGACAAGTCCTTGATGAAAAAAGAGGTAACAGCGCCGGAACGGTTGTCCACCACCAGGCGGATGTGATCATTCTCGAGCAGGGATTGGTTAGCGGGTTGGGCAGTCAACCTCACATTTCCCGCGAGGAGAAACAGGATCAGCGACAGGGCGCCCAAAAATGGATTGCCGTTTTTCATCAGGTTCGTCTTTTCGGTTTGCCGAGTTATTTTCTTGTCCTAAGGATGACCTTTTCATGCAGGGGAATGTTGCCGAGGCTGACCCAGGCCCAGGTTCTGTCACCCCTGCTGACTGTCTGATACTCTTTCATTGCTGCACCGTTTATACTTATGTACACCGATGCTGTGCCGGCATCAAAAGGTCCCAGCCGGAACTGCACATTCTTCAGGTCACCTCCGGTTGTGACCGTAAGTTCAAGGGTTTGTTCCCCCTTTTCGGGCCAGGTCACCTGAAGGCTGATCAGGCTGGTATGGCATGACTTGCCGGCATAGACTACTACCGGATACTTACTTACCTTCATATGCCAGTGATCGGGTAACCTGGGCATAATTCTCAGCACACCCGGTGTATTGTCATCGATCCCGGCGCATAACAAAATGGTATTGACCGTTTCAGCCTGCTGGTATCCGTTCCCGACGTCCCCCTGACGGCGGATGATTCCCCGTTTCACATCAACACTGGCACATTCCGGAACGATATACGGATTGGGCAATCGCGGGGCGTAGCACAGGTGCGCCAGATGGGTCATCCATGTTGTGGCATCATCCATTCTGTCGAGCAGCAGGGCTGTCTGGCTAACGATACCATGATCATACCCCAGGCCGATGGGACCGTAAAAGTCAGCCATCGAATCCTTTTCCTTCAGATATGTATGGAGGGATCGCTGAAACCACTCCTCAGGCAATTGTCCTTTCAGATCAAACCCTGCGTATTCCTTTAGGGTGGAAAGGATGTTTTCATGATAAAAGCCCACCTTTCGCCATATCCTCCCATAAACGGAATCATCCGCAGCGAAATAGGCTTCCATACTGGATTTCAATTGCCGGGCAGCGTTCCTCCATCTGGTGGCATCATCCCTGTGATCCGCCGAATCGGCCATTTCTGCATACATCAGCAGGCCCAGGTAGCAGGGATAATTGCAGTACAAGGAAAAATCATTCATGGCGGCTTCACTTTCTGCATAGAGCAACCCGTGTTGTGAAAAAGAAAGATCCGGATTATCGATGCTCCACAGGAGGTAATCCGCCGCTTCTTTCAGATAAGCCCATCTGTCCAATACCCACTTCTTTTCCCGTCCGCTGTTTTGCCAGGTCTTCCAGTGCGACATCATCGAATGGCCGTGGCCGTCTGTCTCCGGATTCCCGAAATCGCTGAAATGACTTCCGAATTTCTTTGCTGTATACTGCGTAGGCCAACCCACCCCGGTCAGAACCTTTGAATATATCAGGGGTTTGTTCGCAATGACGGTCCAGTGCCCGGGTATCTTCTTTCCTCCCAACTGCAGTCCCGGGTATCCGTCAGGAAAGAACATCAATTGCCGGTCGAGTAAAGCAAGGGCTCTATTTGACTGATCCAGATAATTCAAATCGGGCAGGATCATGATTGTTTTATTCCGGGTATAATAACAGTCCCAATAAGACCCGTTGTTGCCCTCACCGATGGCATTCGTCCATGTTCCGAAACCGTCATAAAACCAGGACGGGGATTTCCAGGCTGATTCATGCACGATGCCATTGGTATCGGCCCGGCTTACCTGGTCGTGCAGATTGTGCAGAAATACACTGCTGATGATATTGGCCTCGGCGGTTCCGGAAAACCCGACCACAGGTCCCTTATACCCTTCCGGTACGCTGACCGAGGTTACGCCTTCAGCATCAAAATTGAAGGAATACAGTAAATACATCATCCTCTTCAGATTCTGCCGGATGAAAGCCGGATAGCTGTCGAGCGTATCGATCGTATGCGATGCATAAAATGCCGCTTCGGCTTGATTGTCATTGAACCGGCTGAATAAATCAGGCAGCGGATTTTCCGGATCAATACCCGAGAGTTGGAATGCTGAAAACTGCACCTGGCCGTCTTTCAGCAGATTATCAAAATAGTCAATCCGCTTCACCCCGGCATTGCGTAATCGGATTCTCAGGATATATCCCTGCCCGGGATTATCGATGTGGCTCAGGTACAGGGTACTGTCAAGGAGCTCCCTGGCGGCCGTATCTGATTGGAAAGGCTCTTTTCCTTCGAGCCATCCATGTTTAAACCACAAGGTATAGCCAAAAACCAGGGGAATGACATCCGTCATCTCATTGTCATATGATATCCGGAGTTCCCCGGCATAATCGCCAATCATCCTGAATTTCCGGCTGTCGGTAGTGCCCCAGTCGATTGAACCTTTATCAATATTGTCGATCCCGCCTGTTATGTAGAGATAATCAGCCGCTATGGGTTCTGAATTTTCAAATACCCAGCTTTTTGCCAGTTTCAAATCAGCATCATCCGGACCGGGCAGTTGTATCGACGATAACAGCTGATTCAGCGATTTCTCTTCGTGGCCGGTCTGTTTGCAACCTGCAGGAAACAGGGCCAACAGGCAGATGAAAAGGATACCCGGTTTTTCACACATAGCGATTCATGCTACAGATTCAGAAATTGATGACATATATGTTATTGAGCCAGTTCTGCCGTTGCCGCAACGATACCGAAGGCAGGCATGGCTCCCAGTGACTCGAACATCAGATGATCCAGGGTTACGGGTTTGTTCAGTTCGATCTCTATTACATTCATGACGCAGGAACCGGTGACAACCGGCCAACTGGAAGACCACCATTTTGATTCCGGGAACGCCGGTGGACGGCCTTCCTTCCAATCTTTCATTTCCGGGGTCAGTAAGGGTAGCAGCTCATAACGGTTATTCCTGGGTTCCCTGAAAGAAGCAAAGCTCGTTGGGTTCTTGTCAGGTACCCAGTAATCGATATCCCCAGGGTAATCGAGGGTGCGGGTATACACGATTTCCTTCCCGGAATAGGCTGTAACACGGGCAACAGAAGAGAAGATGTTGTGATTGTCTACAAATGGCAACACAAGGAGGTACAGTTTTTTGCAGTTCAATCCTCCAAGTTCAAGCTGATAGGACGTATGCCCCGAAAAGTGAGATACTGGGACAAAGTGCCTGCCGGTAAGGGTAAATCGCAGTCCCGGAATCTGATCCGCCTTTACTTCGTTCACATTCTCGAGGGCCCACATGGGTTTTGGCCAGCCATAATTCGTGAAGGTGAAAAATATATGCGGGAAGCCCGGCATGACGCGCAAGGTGTTCCACAGGGTATCGCCGATCATATCCTTGTCAGGGATCTCTAAGGGGACAAATACCGGTTTTCGTATGAAGCCATCGAAGCGAATGTGCAATTCCAACGGAGCTTCCCCAGATGGGGTAATCGTGGCACAATTATCCCCGGAGGAAGGACTGAAGTCACCCGGCAATGGAATAAGCAATTGTTTTTCTGCCCGGGGCGCCAGCGACAATGGAAAGGTCATTGACGCACCAGCCACTTGCAGTGCGGCCTCGCGGTCATAAGCCTGGTCAGTATTGTTCCGGATATCCAGCTGCAGGGAAATATTTCCGGCTGCATCCGTTTTCACCCCGGAGGCGGTGGCTTCAAACCTGGGCAGGAGATTCAGGTCAGCCGCCGCTATGAATGGTATTCCTTCCGGTGTCACGCAATCGAGAAAGAAAGTCCGGCGCGAAAAATTCAGGATCCCCAGTTGATTAAACGGCAGGTATTTGTTGAGAAGGTCCCGGCCCACGTTGCCGGTAAATGCGTTGGGCGAAATGTTGCTGATGTTTTCCAGCACACCCCCTCGGTCTGTGATCCGGTTTACTATGGCTCCCGCTACTGCAACGCTCAGTTTTTCTCCCACCGCAACGGAATGGGGAACCTGGACGGAATAATTGACCGGATCAAACACGATGTGAAGGGCTGATTCCGTTTGTGCCGGTACGTCAACGCTCAGGATCATATGGCCGACCCCCGGCATTAGCTGAAATGGTACATCTCGGCCATTGATGGTGCATGTTTTGATGCGGGCGACGGGCAATCTCCATTTCACCCTTAGGGGTATAGCCTTCCCCGAATGCAGTTTATAGCTGATATCATTGCCTCTGCGTGCATAGGAAACCTGATAGTCAGGTAAATTGAGTTTAGCCTGCGGCCAGTGATCAGGGAGAGAGGGCGAAATTTCGACATAGCCCTCGGGTGCATGAATCCTGATACCGAAGAGTGCTTCTGTGACAGCCCACAGATACAGTCCGGCAGGCGGTGTGAAGTAAGCCGGCGTAGGCTCAGGACCCGTTTCCGGCCAGGAGCCTCTGTGGTTGATGTCCTGCGCCCAGTCAGCCATGGCTTTCAGCGGAAGCCAGGTTTCGTTGTTGAGTCCCGATTTGGAGAACCCCTGCGCTGCCCAGGGCTGTTGGGCTTCCCCGCATTGCATACCCCAGGTGCAGGCAATTCCGGTCGCGTGCCAGGCGAAGTTATTGGAAAGGAATACTGCCCCATTATCACCCGTCAGGCGGTCTCTCAGGTGCCTAAGTCCGGTATACTGGTCATATGCATCGACGAGATCATACATGATCGGATAGAGATAGGTCTCATATTGTCCATCGAGCATGACCATGCCGGTCGGATCCTTGTAAAAGGCAAATCTGCCCAGGTCCTTCAGCCACAATTCCTGCCTGAGCCGGCTCAGGACAAATTCCGCCTTTTCATGCCAGGGTCTGGCTCCGGCCTGGTCGTGAAGCAGATCGGACAATTCAGCACGGGTCATGAATATGTTGTACAATTCCATAGACGGAACGGAACCGTTATAAGGATTTGCCACAAAATCTTCCTGGTTGCCGATCTGGAGGCCCCACGAAGCGAGATAATCTCCGTCAGGATCATATTCCCTAAGGGTTTGTGCGATGACGGTGTCCACATAAGGTATGACTTCCCTGGCAAAGTCTTTATCAGCCGTGCAATGTAAGTAATGACGAACCTGCCAGATCCAGTACTGGTTGGAACCGCCAAAATCCCTTTTGGTGGTCCGGTTCGGCATGAACTGCGGAACGGCTCCGTTTTTCAACAGATGATGCGCATGTTCCAGGATGCACGATTTGGACCGGTCTGTCTGCCCGATCAGGTCAGCCGCCGCACTTACCTGCATATGCCACAGGGCAAGCCAGTGGTGCAGGCACTCGCCCCAGCCAAAGGGTTCAAGCCAGCTGTATTCGAGGTTATACAAGGCTGAAGAGAAAGCCTGGTTCATGACCGTATCCGGTGTTTCCAGCGAGGTCTGCAGCAGATCCGCATAATATCCGCTGACCTTTTTTGATTCCGATGGCCCGTTCAATTTGGACAGTTGCGCCATGGCACGTGAATCCTCTGAAAATGCCGCCAGAATAGAACCCAAACCCTTTGACAACCTGACATACGCCTGCCCGGGTTTTCCATCCAGCTCGCCCAGGGTGATCACCTCAGAGCCCGTCAGCAATAGATGCAACCGGTCCTTGCCGCTTTCAAAGGTGATTTGCTTTTGATTCAATCGCTTCGGATTGTCCAGGGGAATCACGATATCCTGGTTCATGAAGGAGGTGGCAAACTCGGAATACAGATTCAGGGTATTGCCTTTCCCCAGGAGTACTATGACCTCCCTGGAAGGGGAAGCTTTCACCTCGTAGCATGCGGCTCCCTGCCAAGATTTTGAGTCCCTTCCAGTCAGAACCGGCGTAATGCGGGTGGTAATGGTTGTATTTTCATACCGGAAGGAAGCTTCGACCCCGCCAGGAAAGTCTTCTACTTTTACATCATAGAACGAAGACGGATAAATGATCCTTCCATCGACCGTCAGGCAGGGCATGAATTTCACAAGGAAATTGTAATTCTGATAATCAAAATACCGTATCGGATAGGTCAGCAGGGCGGAAGAAGGAAAGGATTCGCCCGTAAATGCCACCGAATAATGGTATGCTGCCATACGTTTGTTCAGTACCTTTTGTATGGGCTGGCCAAACAAAGCAGGAACCATGAATCCCATCAGCAGGCTTAAAAGCGTGATCTGAAGGGTAATGCTGACCCTTTTACCATGTTTTTTCATCGTATGCATCGGTTAAAGCACTAGAAGGCAGGTATCTGTCTTCGGAAAGTCCCGGGTATGAAAGCCGGGTGATCAGGATTTTTATTCAAGCATAATGTCAACCACATGCTTCCCAGAGCTTTGGTTGAGCAGGAAATGCCCTGCAGAAGCCGGGATTTCCGCGCCATCCATGACCACCCGCCTGATATGTGTTCCACGCCCCTTCCAGTTAAAATCATAAACTGCATTTCTCCAGGAAAAATTCCGCAAACCGGTAACCGGAATACCTTTCACGGGAGCAGGATCATCAATCCGGATTCCGTGGCTGTCTTTTTCCAACCCATAGAATCCGCAGACAAGCATGTGGAAAAAATTACCGTTATCCCAACTCCGCCCGGCTCCTCCGGTAAGGCTTCCATATACGCCCGCTCCCTCGGGAAAAACAATGCCGCCTGCGTCAGTCGCATGTTTCATCAGCAGGCTGTATATCCTGTCGCGGTTCGTTTCATACCCGAGTTTCCCGCGCAGATAGATATCCAGAAATGCCAGCCAGGTGACACTGGAGCAATCCATCACACTCTGTTCATTGTGACCTGCCGGCGCACAATACATGGGTCCGAATGCAAGATCATAGATCTTGTCAAAACCGGTATCGAGCTTGCGAAAGATGGCTATTGCCTGTTCGGCGCTTGTCATGCCGCACCAGATGGGAACCAGATTGTCGTACGGAATGAACAACTCTTCGACAGACTCCTTCCTCGGGTTGATGTTTCGCATTTGCACATAATACCCGCCATTCCCCTCTTTCTTCCACAAACCGCCATGTTCAACCGGTTTATTCATGGTTTCCCTGACCTTGCCGGCCAATACTTCCAGACGGGAGGCATATCCATTTTTCCCCAGTATTCGGGCCAACCGGGCTACAGACCGATAAGCCAGGCTTGTCTTGGCACACATGAGGGGTTCTTCCGAGCCGGTTTTGATCCACATGTAATCATAGCTGCCCCACAAGGCATCCGGAAGCGAGTTGCCGTCGGTGTCGAGCTTCTCGAGCGTTTCCGTGACATAGGCGATCTCACTCCATATGGATGCGATGAAAGCGGTGTCACCGCTCATACTCCAGTAATTGAAGGCCAGCAGGAGAAAATCAGCTTGCGATTCCGAACACCAGGGATAGAAATCCATGGCGGTTTTCAGTCCTGTCGTATACGCCTGCGGGATATAGAATCTTTCATTGTTCAGGGGCCACAGACTGCTTTGTCCCAGGGCCTGGTTCCTGTTTTTGGCCTGGATCAGCAGCTGAAGGGAGGTTTTCATAAGGTTGGTCACGCGATCATCTCCCGCCTGCGACCATCCCAGAAAGCCCCAGTAGAGGTCACGGGTCCAGACTGAGAACTGGGTTCTGGTATCCGGTAACCCTCCACCCACTTTATGAATACCCTCATCGGTACATTGGATGGTGAGCGTCGGAAGGAATCCGTTCCCGGTTGATTCAAAAACAATGTTATGCACATACCCGTGCAAAAAAGCCTGGTCAATGACCGGAAAATCCCTGCTGCAGATATGCCCGGGTATCAGGTTGCTTTTATCAGGCGTCACCTGGGCTGAGGCAATCACCGCGCACACAAGTAAGCCGGGAAAAAGAAATGTTTTGATCCGTATCTTTTTCATAGGGGGCAATGATGGACGGCGTTCAGGTGGTGAACATGTTACCCTTCAAGGTCCTGACATCCTGCGCCGCAGTTTCTGCCTAATCCATGTGAAAAACAGGCTCGAGAGGAATGGTAACTGGAGAATGATCCGGGTTGGTTTCCATGATATCCGCCATGTATTTCCACCATTTCTGAACGATTTCCGTAGTGCCCAGATCCTGTGACGAGCCCTCTCCGGAGATATACTGAACGGCAAAGAGAATGTTGGTTTGCTCATCCAGGTAAATGGTGTAGTCACTCACCCCTGAATCCGAAATCATTTTTTTCAACTCAGGCCAGATGGCATCGTGTCTTTTTTTATATTCCTCCTTCATTCCGGGTTTCAGGATCATTTTAAAAGCAAATTTTTTCATATCCGTTTTATTTAGGGTTAATAAGATGTAACTTCAGAAAAAGCAACTCCGGTTTCGGAGGGGCCATTTGACCTCTGTGTTTACCTGACCGTGTTCTGTAAAACAATCTTAACTCCTTTCGGGGCCTTATAGGTGGTCTTCACCTTGCCGCCGGACTGTTTCTCGTGTCTCACCCAGACGACACCGAGCGGTGTCGGAAATGTTCCCTCAGCCCACTGTAAATCGCCCAAGTGCGGATTCACATGCAGTACTTTGCAACCAGGACTTGCCACACGGATGCCCAGAACATGCTCCGTAAGCCATGACGTAGGTCCCGAAGACCAGCCGTGGCATAGGCTATGTCTGAATCCCAGGTAGCAGTATGCACCAAAATCACCATGGATGTCTTTTTTGCCTTCCGGTACAATCTCATCAATCCGGGCAGCATTTGTCATCCAATCCAAATTGAAATCCTCCCAGAAGGTAGTTGCACCCAGATCCAGCATGGCGCCCCAGTAGGTTCTGATATCGTTCAGGGCGCCAGCATAATTACCTGCTTTTGCCTTTGCCTCTAACATATAATATCCGTAGAAAGTGGACATGTTTTTGGCTCCGCCGACGGACAGTACGTCGTGATCGGCCTTTTCCGCAGGTACGAGACCAGCCAGCGAAAGCAGGGCGGCAGCTTGTTTGGAATGATTCATGGCCGGAATGTGTTTTTTCAGCTTTTCTTCAGCCTTCCGGCATTTCTCTGCCATGGCGGCTTCGCCCAACAGGTTACAAAGTCTGGTGCCTGATTGCATGGTTATGACCATCAGGGCCTGTAATCCGGCATGAACGTCATCCGGGTTCTCACTTGAAGGCCAGTCGAGAAATCTGTTCCCGTCCAGTACTTCAGCACCATTCTCATCGATCTTTTCAATAAGAAGGGTTAGTAGTTTCACCAGATACGCCTGCTGTTCTTTCAAATAAGCCAGGTTACCCTGGTAGTTGTACCAATTGTCCTGGTTAATAATCCACCACATGGAGTAAGAACTGATTCCATTCATCCAACCTGGCAGCGGCGTACTTTCGCGGGCAAGATCCAGGCTTTTGGGAACCACTTCATTATAACCGAATACATTATTGATGCACATGATTTCGGGATTTAGATCCCCTACCCACACAAGGCGGTCTCGCTTGATACCATCCCACAGGTATTCCTGCATGTTGAGATGTACGGTATAGGCCCCTGTCTGCCATATCTGATTCAATCTGTCATCGTTACACCGGAAGGAACCTACATAGGGAATATCCCGGTATGAAAAGGCAGCACTGACCTCTTTCAAACGAAGTTCGGTGTTCCAGTCAACCACATCAATGCGTACGAACCTGAATCCTGAGTTGCCGATTTCAAGGCTTCCCAGCCAGGGCAGTTCCACCTCGAAATCGCGCATTGCATGATCGTTAGTTGCATTTTTTTCGCCGACTTCAGCCATGGCTTCGTTCACTGATTCCCCAAACCTGACCCTGACCTTAACATGCCGGTTGCAGTCATCTATGGTGGTTATCAGTCTGATCCCGCCCTGCAGTTCTTTTCCAAAATCCAGCACCAATGCTGGTTTAGTATGGTTATCACTCCTCATCACGAAACTGTCGCCCGTGTTAAGTACTGCTTGGCCGTTGACCTTCTGTATCAGTCGTTCCGGAGACACAAGGTACTTTCCCGTAGTATCAGATTGCCAGACAATGCGGACCGGGGCAATGTAGGTTTTCACCAGGCTTGACTTGCTGCCTTCCTGCAGGCAGGATGCTTTTCCGGTTGTTTGTGATTGAAGACCAGGATGGACTGTCAGAAGGAAAACGCTCAGTGCGGAAAGGATTTTTTTCACCATATTATTTAAGGAATTATACCCTTCAGATATTTAAACGTGCAAAAAATCGGATTCCCGTTTTCCGCCGTGACTGATAGGGTATACCAAATGTATTGAACCGGATAGCCCCAGTCAATATACAAATTGGTTTATCCTTTATACAAAATGGTTTCCCACCTGGAACCTGGTAAAAAGGAAGAAGTTTCCGTCGCGGATTCCTATTTCTTGCGAAACATCATCGTTGGCGGCAAAGGTTGCTTTTTCATTCCAGGCCCGCGCATCTTTACAGATACACGGCTTCCGCCGTCAGCCTGGAAATATTCTGTACGGAAAGCATGGTACCCTTTCGCCAGGGCTACCTCGATCATTTTTTCCGATGGGATGTATTTGACCCCATCGTTTTCCAGGACCGATTTTCCATCGATATACAACCTGGATCCATCGTCTGATTCAATGTAGAACCTATAGACCCCCGGCTGGTCGATCTTCAGATAGCCATCGAAAGTCAGTCCATAATCGGTCATTTTCTTTCTGAAATCCACACTGATCACCAACGCTTTTCCGAGAGTGTCCGGTTTCAGGCTCTTAAAATCAGGCAATGTAGACCACTTCGGACCTTTATTGGAATAATAACCGAACATCAGGCCGTCAGTCAATTCTCCCGGATTCACAGCAGATTGCAGCTTGGTCTTTTTGAAGGAAGCCTGGGTGATCGGACTCACGGTACCGTCGTCCCAGAAGGTTTTCGCCTTTAAGGTCAGGTTCTTCCTGATTTGCAAGGGCTTCATATACTTCACAGAACTGACAGAAGGCTCCGTACCGTCAACTGTATATCGGATCGTGCCCATGCCTGATTCATCCCAAAGCTCCACCTTCAGGGAATCCAGAAACAAGCTTGTTTCACTGATAATGGCAGGCGCAACGAAACCTGCGTTAATCCGCTGCAGGGTACCAGGATTAATCTTGGCTACTTTTCTGTCATACGTCATCATGCCGTTGACCTCTGCTTCCACATCGGTGGTCTGTGTATACACAGCGGCTGACAGTCCCAGATGCTTCATGGGCATCAGTCGGGCTACCAGGTCGGCATATGCCCCGGCCAATTCTGTCGTATCCTTCAGATTCCGGTAACCCCAGCTGCCTTCGTTGAGCCATGTGTGTCCTTTAACTGGTAGTCCCAAACCGCCGAATTCACCCAGCACAATAGCCCTTCCTTTTTCGGGTTCAGGCATTCCCGGACCGGGATACATATGCATATCAAGAATATCTCCGCTTTTACGGTCAACCCATCCGCTTGCCACGTCTACCAGCCGCGTTGGATCCATCCCCTTCACATAATCTCCCACCTTGATGGACGACCATTGTCCCCATCCTTCATTGAACGGCACCCAAACCACAATACTGGGATGATTAAACCGTTGCCGGATAATGGCGGTGAGCTCATTCGTATATTGTATTCCGGATTGCTCAGTTCGCTGTATATCGAAGTCGCCGGGACTGATGCCGGCATCACCGCTGGGCATATCCTGCCATACAAGGAGTCCCAGTTTGTCACACCAGTAATACCAGCGATCGGGTTCTACCTTGACATGTTTCCTGGCCAGATTAAAGCCCATTTTCTTTGTCATTTCGATATCATAACGGAGGGCCTCATCGGTGGGGGCTGTGTATAGTCCGTCAGGCCACCAGCCCTGATCCAGGAAACCCAGTTGAAATAAGAAGCGGTTGTTCAGCATGATGCGCGTATAACCCTCCTGATCCGTTCCGAGTGATACTTTTCGCATCCCAAAATAGCTTTGCAACGAATCGATGATCTGATCATTCTTGTTATAGAGGTAGAGCTTCAGATCATATAAAAAAGGAGCATCAGGCGTCCACAATTTTGACTGGGGAATACCGAGGATAAGCGTCTTCACGGTGCTACAGCCAGCCCTGGTGATTCTTCTATTTCCGTCCCATACTTCGGCTTCAAATCGATAACTCCTGTCGTCATTCATGCAAAATACCTTGATGGCTACCGAATCCACATCGATATTGGGTATGATTCTAACATTGGAAATATTCACCTTACCTAGCGGCTCCAGCCAAACGGTCTGCCATATGCCGGTTACCGAGGTATACATGATTCCACCCGGATGAAGTACCTGTTTTCCACGCGGCTGCGTGCCTGAATCAACAGGATCCCAGACGGAAACAACGATCTCCTGGGGACCGGACTCCTTTAAAAAAGGTTTGATATCAAACGCGCTGTTGTCATACCCCCCCAGGTGTGAATCCACATACCTGCCATTAATCCACAGCTTCATTTCCCAGTCGACAGCTTCGAAACGAAGCAAGATCTTTGATTCATACCAATCGTCGGGAATATCTATGAATCTCCTGTACCACAGCTTATTATCGGGACCGACTTCCTTTTTTACCCCAGAAAGGGCAGATTCCACTGGAAAAGGCACCAGGATTTTTCCATCATACACGGCGGGTAATCCATCTTCCTTGGGGCGGATTGCATAGTCCCACAGTCCGTTCAGATTTAACCACTTCTGCCTCACCATCTGAGGCCTTGGGTACTCGGGCCACGCGTTCTCAGGAGACACTGATCCGGTCCACTTTGTTTCCAACGGATTGGGAGCGGGCTTCCACTGGCTGAATACTGGCTGAAAAAATAATGCAAGGCAAAGGGTGGCACCAATGAGCAAACCTGATCGCGAATATTTTCCGCGAAATGGAGGAGGATGGCTTATCATTTTATGGCTAAAGTATTTTTGGTTATCCTAATCGAGTAAACTTGTAATTACAAGTTTAGGATTATATTCTGATTTCACAAATCCTTTTGAGGATTTTTTGGGAAAGATGTGCCGAAAAGGATAAAACAAGGTTCAGAAAAGCCGAACCGGATAGATTTCAGTATTTCTGAAAATACTGCTTGAACTCGATGATGCTGAAATTCCGGAATACCTGTATCGTATTGTATACCCTGTAGGAGGCCGGGTACTGGGCCATGGTGGGAATGTACTCGAATTCGTAAAAAAGGTTTTCGTTGAAGTCCATTTTGGAATCATTGAACTTCTTGATACACTTACATTTGTACATACAGTCAAGGTTGAATGGGTTGTGCCAAAATTAATGGTTTTACAATCCAAATCAAATAAAACTTTCTTCAAAAAGCTGTAAATTGTGTGAAGTTTATATATTTGTCCGGTCGGACCATACCGGCTTACCTGCATGATTATCAAATAGTATTGAAACTGACATGAGTACGAAAAGAGAACTGCTGAAAGAGACCATTGAGCATGTGGACATTAAGTCATTTGATTCCACGCCGATTATTGAATCCATGAAAAAGATGTCGTTTTCATCACGTGATACGGCCAATGCGGCGGAGATCTTGATGAAGATGATCCGCGACAGGGAATGCACGAATATCCTCACCCTGGCCGGAAGCACCAGTGCGGGCGGATGCATGCAGGTGTATGTGGAGATGGTGAAGCACAACATGATTGATGTGATTGTGGCCACCGGGGCCAGCATCATCGACATGGATTTTTTCGAAGCCATTGGGTTCAAGCACTATATTGGCCGTACCGATGTCCCCGACAAAAAACTTCGCGAGTTTTACATTGACCGTATTTACGATACCTTCATTGACGAAGATGACCTTCAGATGTGTGACGGCACCATCAAGCAGGTGGCTGATACGCTGGAGCACCGTCCCTATTCCTCCCGTGAATTTATCTGGGAGCTTGGTAAATACCTGAAAGCCAATTCCGTAAAAAAGGAATCCCTGATTCAGACCGCATACGAAAACAACGTGCCCATTTTCTGTCCCGCCTTTTCCGACAGCAGTGCCGGTTTCGGACTGGTGAAGCACCAGTGGGAAAATCCTGATTCGCATGTATCCATTGACTCGGTGAAGGATTTTCTGGAACTGACCCGTATTAAGATGGAAGCAGAAACGTCGGGATTGTTCATGATTGGCGGCGGTGTCCCGAAGAATTTTGCGCAGGATACCGTAGTGTGTGCCGAGATTCTGGGTAAATCTGTACCGATGCATAAATATGCCGTTCAGATCACCGTGGCAGATGTACGTGACGGAGCCTGTTCGTCATCCACCCTGCAGGAAGCTTCTTCCTGGGGTAAGGTGGACACCAAGTACGAGCAGATGGTATATGCCGAAGCCACTACGGTGTTGCCCCTGATTGCCAGCTACGCGTATCACAGCCGTGCATGGGAAAAGCGCAAGCCGAAGGAGTGGGCCAAACTGTACCTGAAAAAATAACTGCTGGAACGGCTTACAGCCGCTTTTCAAAGCAAGTCATCGGGAAACGGGGGGATTCCGGTCCTGCCGTACCCGGTGTTTCAAACTGCAGGGCCTCACAGGTCTTCGCTGAGCCGGTAGTCGTCTGCCAGATATCGGTGCGAACACTTCCAAATCCATGGTCACGGCCGAATTGCAGGGCAAAGTCGAGCAACTTGCGTTCCCCGCTGTCATCCTTAACAGCAGGATGCACTGCCAGGCGTTTTACATAGAGTGGTTTCTCCGAGGAAGCAAAGGCGACGTGCCGGTATTCTGAAGGTGCGTCCGGTGTGAGCGTGACCATTCCCTTGGTTACGCCCTTGTCTTTCAACAGGTAAATGCTTCCTTCAAGAAGGTCTTTTTCAATTTGCTGGGGATCCGGATACGCACTGTTCCAATGGGTTAATCCACGGCTTCGCATATCGGCAATACATACCTTTAGCAAATACAGTACTTCGATGAGGTCAGTGGGTTTGGCTTGGGTGATGTCCATGGAAATCGTTTGAAGCTTGATACAAGAAGAACACAACCGTTTCAAATATATGAAATAAAGGCCAAATGAAAAACATCCTCGTCATTCACTTCCGAAATTAGCTTATTTTTACATGGAAATCCCGGCATGAGATCCTCCATCATCATACTCCTGTTGACAGGCTTCCTGTTTCTAACCTCCCGGTGCAAACCCGATGTTTCATCCGATGCAGATGGCAGCCTGCGTTTTTCCACCGATACGGTTACCTTCGATACGGTATTTACAACCATTGGTTCCACCACCCTGAGTTTTAAAATCTATAACAGGGGGAAGGGACCCCTCAACATCCGCTCCATCTCCCTCGCCGGAGGTACCCATTCATTTTTCAGGCTGAATATTGACGGGATATCCACAAGGGAGCTTACCAACGTGGAAGTGCCTCCTGATGACAGCTTGTTTGTTTTTGTTGCGGTAACCATTGATCCGCTGAACGAAAACAATCCCCTGGTTGTAAAGGATTCCGTCGTTTTCAATGTGAACGGGAGCCTCAGCGATGTAAAACTTATTGCGTACGGACAGGATGTACATCTGATTGACGGGGAGATACTTTGTACGCAGGAATGGACCGCCGACAAACCCTATCTGGTTTACAATTCCATGGCGGTGGACACCGGATGCACCCTGACGATCGGCGCCGGAACTTCGGTTTACTTCCACAACAAGTCAAGCCTGATTGTTTGGGGAACACTCCTGGTGAACGGAACAGCTGACAAGCCGGTGACATTCAGGAATGACAGGCTGGAGCATTTTTACGATGTGGTGGCAGGTCAGTGGGGAACGATATACTTCGACCCGATCAGTACAGGGAATGTGATCGATCATGCTGTGATCCGGAATGCCATAGCCGGTATTCAGATCGGGTATCCTTCTGATTATCATGTACCCGATTTGACAATCAGCAATTCAATCATTGAAAATGTGTCGTATACCGGCATCTATGCCTTTGGAGCCAACCTGATGTGTTACAACACCGTAATTGCTGATTGTGCGGGTGCCGCTGCAGCCCTGCTGCGCGGCGGCAATTACCGTTTCCTGCATTGTACCGTGAGCAACAACGGGGTGCTGGGCACAAGCCGGACGGGACCATCCGTAGTCCTCAGCAATGTGTTTTTCAGTCCCGAACCCGATGAAAATGGAAATTATGTTTATGTCAGGCGTACCGGAGACATGGAGCGGGCTGAGTTCATCAATTGCATCGTGTATGGCGATGCCTCCCATGAATTCCAGTTTGTGCACACCGCCACCAACCTGTTTTCCTACCGTTTTGACCACTGCCTCGTGAAGGCCTCGGAGGATTCAATCAATACGGGAGATACAGAGCATTTCAATGCGCTGATTTTTAACAAAGATCCTGAATTTGTAAATGACTCTGACCGCTACCATACCGATTACAGCCTGGATACGCTGTCTCCCGCCCAAAATGCCGGAGATCCCACGCTGCTTGAACTGTATCCTTTTCTGGGCAGCGATCGCGACGGCAATCCGCGCAACCTTGACGGACTACCCGACCTGGGCGCTTTTGAACGAAAAGAATAAAGGCAACGGGTATGCGCAGGTTCCTTCGTTGGCTGATTGTGCCCTTGCTGTTGCTGAGCGCTGTTCCCGGAACCACGCAGGACAGGAAAAAGCCGGCCTCTTTCCGCGTAATGTTTCTCAATGCCGAGAACTTCTTTGACACCCGCAATGACAGCCTGACCGCGGATGAGGAGTTCACCCCGGAAGGAAGGATGCACTGGACCTTTCAACGGTATCTTGACAAGCAAAACAAGGTGTACAAAACCATCATAGCTGCCGGGGGCTGGCAACCGCCTGATGTAATCGGAATGTGCGAGGTGGAGAACAAGGGTGTCCTCCTGGACCTGCTGAAACATACCCCGCTTTCAAAATATCCGTACCGGATCATACATGCCAATTCGCCTGACCGGAGGGGAATCGATGTGACCCTGCTGTATAATAGTGCCACGGTGAGGGTACTTGCTTATCGCTACCTTCGTGTGCTAAAGAAAGGGCTGCAGACGAGGGATATTCTGTATTGTCGTACCCTGCTTGCAGGAGATACTGTACATTTCTTTGTAAACCACTGGCCATCACGTGCTGCAGGGCAGCTTGAAACCGACCCTGACAGGCGTGCGGCTGCCATAACCCTGCGCATCGCAACCGATTCTCTTATTGCCAGGGACCGGAAAGCACGGATTCTGATCATGGGGGATTTCAATGATGAGCCGCACGACCACAGCCTGGTCCATCACCTGCAATGCAGCACGGACCTGCGTTCCCCAAAAGCCGGAATGCTGTATAACCTGAGCAGGGCTCCTGCAAAAGGGGACTTCTCAGGTACCATTAAGTTCAAAGGGGAATGGAGCATTTTTGACCAGATCATTGTCTCGGGCGGAATGCTTGCAAAAAAAGGGATCCATGTATTGCCTGACGGTTACCGGATTCTGGGCGCCCCTTTTCTGTTGTATCCCGACAAACAATACAATGGCATGAAGCCCAACCGGACCTATAACGGCATCAAATACACCGGTGGATTTTCGGATCACCTGCCGGTATATATTGACCTGATCACGGATTAATTCCGGAAATCAGATCCGTTTTATACCTTTGTGTACCATAACAAGAAATTTCCCGGAACATGCGCCGCCTGATCACCATACTCTGTGTTTTTTTCCTGATGGCTTCGGGACTGCAGGCCCAGCCGAACAGTGACAACCTGAAAAAAGGCATTGCCCCCTTCAAAATTCAGCTAACAAATGGAAAATATACCACCTCAGCAGCGCTGAAGAAGGGAATACCTGTGATGATTGTGTATTTTGATCCTGATTGTGACCATTGCACAGTTTTCATCAGTGATCTGCTGAAACAGGCCGGGCTGTTCAAACAGGTGCAACTGGTGCTCATTACGTATGTACCCCTGCAGCAGGTGAAAACCTATGTGAAATCAAGCGGCCTCGATAAATACCCGCAAATCATGGTAGGCACGGAAGGAACTGACTTTATTGTGCGGTATTACTACAACGTAATCCAGTTCCCCTACCTTGCCCTGCATGATAAAAACGGAAAGCTGATACAAACTTTCGAAAGCGAGGTTCCCACCCCCAAAGAACTATCCTCCATGTTCTAGTCCCTTGTCCCTTGTCCCTTGTCCCTCGTCCCTTGTCCCTCGTCCCTCGTCCCTCGTCCCTACTTCAATTTGTAATACAATGCATTCCACCTTAGCTCCTGCTTCATGGCTGCCATGGTGGTTTGCTTTCCGATGTGGACGATTTCCACGCCGG
>JADHED010000718.1_pt1 | contig 35094 bp, 26 predicted proteins | sample 8952041 | NCBI WGS metagenome assembly JADHED01 (sample SAMN16124423, study PRJNA663239) | bioreactor sludge metagenome | isolation source: sludge (control) | place: India:Bengaluru | collected 2018-09-08
GGCCGCCTGCGCCGCCGCCCGCGCCCGCTCCCGGGCCGTCGCCGGCGCGGCGAGGGCGAGGCTCCAGAGCGCGCGGCGGCGCAGGGCCTCCGAAGGATCGGCCAGGAGGCGCTCGGCCACCGGGGCGCCCGACGGCGAGCGCCACAGGTGCCGCGCGGCCGCGGCCCGGACGCCCGGCTCCGGGTGGACGGCGCAGGCGCAGATGCGCGTGGGGAACAGGAGCCCCTGGGCGGCCCAGCAGTCCACCGCCACCGGCAGCAGGACCGGGGCCAGGTCGCGCTCGATGCGGACGGGCAGCGCCCGGTCGAGGCCGGCCACGGGCACCGCGCGGAGCGCCTCCCGCGCGGGAGGGAGCAGGTCCGGGACCAGGGGCATCAGGCGTCCGAGCAGCGCGGCGGTCTCCGGGACGCCCACCGCGAACAGCCCCCGGAGTGCGGCGACGACCGCCCACGGCCGCCCGGAGCCGAGCGCGGCCTCGACGAACGGCATCGCGTCCGCACCGGCCACGGCGAGCCCGTCGAGGTGCGCCGCGATGCGCTCGTCGTGCCGGGCCAGCGCCCCGGGGCCCGCCTCCGCGGAGAACAGGAGGCTCCGGCGCTGGATCAGGAGGCACTCGAGCTCCTCGAGGTGCTCCTCCACGATGTCCGGGACGATGGGGCGGACGGCGGCGGGCATGGCTCCTCAGTTGATCGCCACGGTGGCGCCCTTCACCTTGTTGGGTCCCGTGGAGGCGGAGACGACGTGCGCGCCACGGATCTCCACCCGGCCGTCGCGGCGCAGGAGGAGGCTCGACTTGCCGCAGCGCAGTTCGATCTGGCGCTGCGCCGTGAGGGTCAGCGTCTCCCCGTCCACCTCGACCTCCAGCTCCCCGGGCCGCGCGTCGCGGGCGCGAGCGACGACGCGGTCGCGCAGGAGGCCGAGCAGGACGTGGCGGGGGGTGGCGTCGTCCGTGCGCAGGACGAGGGCCCGCTGGGCCTGGCGCGCCGCCCGGACGACGGCGCCGTCCGGCAGCGCGAGCCCGATGGTCACCGGGCGCGGGGCGCCCTCCTCGCCTTCCGCGGAGAAGAGCACCCGGCCGTCCTCGTCCACGCCCGCGAGGTGGCCGGTGAGGATCCGCCCGCCCGCGCGGGCGACGTCGGGCAGCGGGTCGATGGCCGTCGCCGCCCCGTCAGGGTCGTTCATGGTGCCTCCCCTCAGTTCGACGTGATCTTGGAGCCCTTGAGGATGACGTCCTTCGACGCCTTCGCCTGGATCTTGCCGGAGGCGTTGATCGTGACGTCCTTGCCCTCGATCGTGATGGTCCCGTCCTTCTTCATCACGATCTGCGCGCTCCCCGTCTTCAGGACGATGGAGTCGCCGACGTCGAGCAGGAACGCCTTGGACACGGTGGTCGTGTCGTTCTGGCCGACGTTCGTCGAGCGGTCCTTGCCCACCGAGATCGACTGGACCTCGGTGACGGTCCGCGTCTCGTTCTTGCCGACCGTCACGGACCGGTTCTCGCCCACCGTGACCGTCTGGTCCTTGCCGACGGTCTCCGTCTGGTTGTCGCCCACGGTCCGGGACTCGTTCTTGCCGACCGTGTCCGTGCGGTGCCGGCCGACCTGCCGGTCCTCGTCGCGGCCGACGCTGTCCGTGCGGTCGTTGCCGATGCCGCGCACCTCGTCGTGCCCGACGTTCTCGTTCTTGTCGTTCTCCACGACGATGGTCTGGTTCTTCTCGGCGTGGATGTAGACGAGCTCGTCGCCCTTCAGGTCCTCGAAGCGGATCTCGTTGAAGTTGTCGGCGGACCCGCCCTTGCTGGAGCGGCTCTTGATGCCGGTCTGCGTCTTGTTGTCCGGCAGCGCGTAGGGCGGCATGTTGTCGGCGTTGTAGACGCGGCCGACGATGATGGGCTGGTCGGGGTCGCCCTCCAGGAAGTCGACGATGACCTCCTGCCCGATGCGGGGGATGGCGACGGCGCCCCAGCCCTTGCCGGCCCACGGCTGCGACACGCGCACCCAGCACGAGGAGTTCTCGTCGTTCTTGCCGTAACGGTCCCAGTGGAACTGGACCTTCACCCGGCCGTGCTGGTCGGTCCAGATCTCCTCCCCCGCCTTCCCCACCACGACGGCCGTCTGCGGCCCCTGCACGAAGGGCCTGCGGGCCATGCGCGGCGTGACGTACCGCTGCCGGGACGGGATCGCCTCGAACCGCACGCTGTACACCGGCGCATCGTCGGGCAGCCCCGATTCGAGTTCGGGGTTGCTGACGGTGAACTCCGTCGCGGTGACGAGATGCTCGACGTTCTGGTCCTCGCGCGGGTGCTGGGTCAGGGTGAACAGCCTCCCCGTGGCGAGCCCGCGCGCCGTGCCCGCCCCCCGCACGACGTGCGACCGCGTGTGGTACTCCTCGAGCCGGGCCTGCGCCAGGCTGTCGCCGCGGGCGGGGTCCGTGTAGAGGCCCGGGTAGTCGTAGACCTCGAACTCCCCGTGGGCGTGGTCCTTCGGGTTCGCGCAGGTCACGCGCTGGTTGGCCCGGGGCGCCTCGAAGTTGTAGTCGTTCAGCACGATGGCCCCGGGCTCCACGGCCTTCACCTGCTGCCACTGCGTGATCCGCGCCTCCTCGCGCTGGCTCGCCTCGACCTGCGGGGAGAAGGGGATCTCGGCCCCCTCCTCCGACGGGGAGTGCGCCGACAGGGAGTCGGAGAGGACCAGCGTGTGCTTCCCCTCGGAGTGCTCGAAGAAGTAGTAGATGCCCTCCTCCTCCATCAGGCGGCTGACGAAGTTGAGGTCCGTCTCGCGGTACTGGACGCAGTAGACGCGCGGGGCGTAGGACCTCGTCAGGTCGTCGCGGAAGTCGGTGAAGCCGAGTTCCCGGAACACCCCCATCACGATGTCGGGCGCGGAGGCGCCCTGGAAGACCCGGCAGTCCGCCGTGCGGCTGAGGAACCAGAGCCAGGGCGCGAGGCTGGCGCGATACAGCACCCGCCGTCCCTCGCTCCCCACCTGGGCGAACCGGGTCACGAGGCCGTGGAAGCGGCGGACGGAGCCGTCGGGCAGCTCCATCTCCACCGTCATGTCCTTCCCCAGCAGGTCGGCGAAGGGGACCGATTCGTCACGGCCGACGAGTTCCACATCGAACTTCGACAGCCGCCCCAGGCGTTCCCGGCCGGTCATCCGGATGAGGGTCAGGGCATCGGGCGAGAGCGGGGTGAATACCCGGGCCTGGTGCATGGTGGCCATGTGTCGCTTCCTCCTGCTTTCCGGCGGATCCGGACACGGCCGGCCGCGGCCGCGCCGCTCGCCCCCCGCGGCGCATTCAAGCACGACCGCCGGGCCCGGCCAAGACTCGCCTCCGTGCGGGAAGACCGCTCCCGCGCGCCCTCCGCGAACCGCACTCGACCGAGTCGGTGAATGGGCCGAACCCCATGCCCCGCGAGGGTTTGAATTCGGTGGGGACGCCTGTTGACAGGGGGTTCCGGTGCTGCTTGAATGGAGGTCGCTGATCGGTTGGGCAGGCTGCGGAATCCGCCGGACCGGGCGAGTGGTTGCGGGCGGCGGATTTCCAGAGGGTGGGCTGCGACGCACGTCCCACGAAAGGGAGACGATGGCCGCCATCGACGTCGATGCGCTCCTCCGGGAAGTCGCCGCGGGAACACCGGCCGGGGAGAACCTCGAGTACGACGCCGCCTTCCGCGAGATGGAGGAGGCCGCCCGAGGCAAGCCCGAGCAGCAGATGGGCGACACGGTCATCCCCGCCGAAGAGCCCGACTGGAAGCAGGTCCGGGAGAAGGCGCTCGAGGTTCTCCAGCGCAGCCGTGACCTGCGGGCCGCGCTGGCGCTGACCCGCGCCCTCGGCCAGACCGATGGCCTCCCGGGCGTCGCGGCGGGGCTCGAGCTCGTGCGCGGCTACCACGACCGCCTCTGGGACCACTTCCACCCCGCGCTCGATCCCGACGACGGCAACGACCCCACGATCCGCCTGAACACGCTCCTCACGCTGTGCGACGGCGCGGGAGTCCTGCAGACGCTCCGGGTCCTGCCGCTGGCTTCCTCGCGGCGCCTGGGCCGCGTGTGCCTGCGCGACGTGCAGGTCGCCAACGGCGAGATCCCCCCGCCGGCGGGCACGCAGGCGCCGGAGGCCTCGCTGGTGGAAGGCGTCTTCAGCGAGGCGGAGATCGACGAACTGAAGGCCAACCACACCGCGGCGCTGGCCTGCGCCGAGCACGCCGAGGCGGTGGAGGCGTTCCTCACGGACAAGCTGGGCGCCGCGCAGGCCGTGAGCCTCGAGCCGTTCACCTCCGTGGCGAAGCACATCGTGAACGTCCTGGCGGAGCGCCTCACCCGCCGGGGCGTCGTGACCGCGGGCGGCGGCGGCGGCGGCGGGGCCGACGCTCCAGGCGCCGGCCCCGCGGCGAGCGCCCCTGCGGTCCCGGGGACGATCGGGAGCCGCGAGGACGCGATCCGCATGATCGATCGCATCAGCGAGTACTTCCAGAGCCATGAACCGTCGAGCCCCGTTCCCCTCCTCCTGCAGCGGGCCAAGCGCCTGATCTCGAAGTCGTTCATCGAGATCCTGAAGGACATGGCGCCGGAGGGCCTGCCGCAGGCGGAGAAGATCGGAGGTCTCGAGAATCCGAATCAGTGAAAGGGCAGGAAGACCGTAGATCCAGCAGAATGGGCGGGGCGGAGACCTTCGCAGACCGACCCGCGCCGAGAGGAGGTGTGTGTTGGCGAAGGAGAGCAGTCAGAAATTCGTCGCCCGCAACCGGGCACCGCGCGTGCAGATCGAGTACGACGTCGAACTGTACGGCGCGCAGAAGAAGGTGCAGCTGCCGTTCGTGATGGGCGTCCTCGCGGACCTGTCCGGCAAGCCGGCGGAGGCGCTCCCGGCGGTCGCGGACCGCAAGGCGCTCACGATCGACGTGGACAACTTCGACGAGCGGCTCAAGGCCATGAAACCGCGGGTGGCGTTCCAGGTCCCGAACACTCTCACCGGGCAGGGCAACCTGGCGGTGGACCTCACGTTCGAGAGCATGGACGACTTCTCCCCGGCCGCCGTCGCCCGGAAGGTCGGCGCGCTGAACACGCTGCTCGAGGCCCGCACGCAGCTCAGCAACCTGCTGTCCTACATGGACGGCAAGTCCGGCGCGGAAGACCTCATCCAGAAGGCGCTGAAGGACCCGGCGCTCCTCCAGGCCCTGGCGTCGGCCCCCAAGGCGAAGCCCGAAGAGAAGAAGGAGTAGCCCCATGGCCGAAGAGAAGCGTGAAGCCCAGCCGCAGGCCCAGGCCACCGAGACCCAGGTCAGCGAATTCGCATCCCTCCTCTCGAAGGAGTTCAAGCCGAAGACCGACCGCGCGCGGGAGGCCGTGGAGAGCGCCGTCGCCACGCTGGCCGAGCAGGCTCTCCGGGACACGGCCCTCATCTCCGACGACACGGTGAAGACGGTCACCGCCTACATCGCGGAGATCGACCGCAAGCTGACGGAGCAGGTGAACCAGATCCTCCACCACGAGGAGTTCCAGCAGCTGGAAGGCGCCTGGCGCGGCCTCCACTACCTCGTGAACAACACGGAGACGGACGAGCAGCTGAAGATCAAGGTCTTCAACATCTCGAAGAAGGAACTGGGCAAGACCCTGAAGAAGTTCAAGGGCACGGCCTGGGACCAGAGCCCCATCTTCAAGCGGGTCTACGAGGAGGAGTACGGCCAGTTCGGCGGCGAGCCCTACGGCTGCCTCGTCGGCGACTACTTCTTCGACCACAGCCCGCCGGACGTGGAGCTGATGGGCGAGATCGCGAAGGTCTCCGCCGCGTCCCACGCCCCCTTCATCACGGGCGCCTCGCCGAACCTGATGCAGATGGACTCCTGGCAGGAGCTCAGCAACCCCCGGGACCTCACGAAGATCTTCACCACTCCCGAGTACGCCGCGTGGCGCTCGCTCCGGGAATCGGACGACTCGCGGTACATCGGCCTCGCCATGCCGCGCTTCCTGTCCCGCATCCCGTACGGCGCCAAGACGAACCCGGTGGAGGAGTTCGACTTCGAGGAGGACACCGAGGGCGCGAAGCACGACAAGTACACGTGGGCCAACGCCGCCTACGCGATGGCGACGAACATCACCCGTTCGTTCAAGCTGTACGGCTGGTGCTCGCGGATCCGCGGCGTCGAGTCGGGCGGGGACGTGCAGGGCCTGCCCTGCCACACCTTCCCCACCGACGACGGCGGCGTGGACATGAAGTGCCCCACCGAGATCGCCATCAGCGACCGCCGCGAGGCGGAGCTGGCGAAGAACGGCATGATGCCGCTCGTGCACAAGAAGAACTCCGACTTCGCGGCCTTCATCGGGGCCCAGTCGCTCCACAGGCCCGCGGAGTACGAGGATCCGGACGCCACGGCGAACGCGAACCTCGGCGCGCGCCTCCCGTACCTGTTCGCGTGCTGCCGGTTCGCCCACTACCTGAAGTGCATCGTCCGGGACAAGATCGGCTCCTTCAAGGAGCGCGACGACATGCAGAAGTGGCTCAACAACTGGATCCTGCAGTACGTCGACGGGGACCCGGCCCACTCCAGCGAGACGACCAAGGCGACGCGGCCGCTCGCGGCCGCGGAAGTCGCGGTCGAGGAAGTGGAGGGGAACCCCGGCTACTACACGTCCAAGTTCTTCCTCCGGCCGCACTACCAGCTGGAGGGGCTGACGGTGTCGCTGCGGCTCGTGTCGAAGCTGCCGTCGGCGAAGAAGTAGCGGGAGGCGGGTAGAGGCGTCCCGCGTCGTGCCGGCATGTGACGAAAACGGGGCCGGAACGTTTCCGGCCCCACCGGCGTTCAGGTTGCCTGCGCAACCCGTTTTGAAAGGAGTTCCGCCATGGCGATGGACATGTTCATGAAGCTGGACGGGATCCCGGGCGAGGCCCGCGACCACGCCCACAAGGGTGAGATCGACGTCCTGGCCTGGTCGTGGGGCATGAGCCAGTCCGGCTCCGCCCACGTCGGCGGGGGCATGGGTTCCGGCAAGGTCAACGTGCAGGACCTGTCGTTCACGAAGTACATCGACAAGTCGAGCACGGTGCTCATGCAGCAGTGCTGCAACGGCAAGCACATCACGACCGCCACGCTGACCGTCCGCAAGGCCGGCGGCGACGAGCCCGTCGAGTACCTCATCATCACGATGAACGACTGCCTCATCTCGTCCCTGAGCACCGGCGGCTCGGGCGGCGAGGACCGGCTGACGGAGAACGTCACGCTGAACTTCGGCAAGTTCCAGGTCGCCTACCAGGCCCAGGCCGAGACCGGCGCGAAGTCCGGTGGCCAGGTCTTCGCGAAGTGGAACATCGCCGAGAACAAGACCTTCTAGTTTCCGTCCCGGCGGGCGCCCCCCCCGGGGGCCCCCCGGTCCGTGGGCCCACCGGGGGGGGGCGCGGGGGGGCGCGGCGCCCGCGCCCCCCGGTGGCCCACCGCGCAGGGGGGCCCCCCGGCACAACCCCGTGCTTGGTCCCGGCCGGGGGGCCCCCCGCCGGGGCGCCCCCCGGATCCTTCGAACCACGTGGGGGCGCCGCGGCGGGCAGGGCCGCGAGCGCCCCTTCGAAGCCTCCGGATCAGGAGAGCACCATGGACGCCTCGAAGAGCCTCGCCGCCGAGCAGAGCCTCATCTCCGGCAACGTCGCCGAAGCGCTCGCGAAACTGCAGGAGAAGATCCGCAGCGACCCGTCGAACCCCAAGCTCCGGGTCTTCCTTTTCCAGCTGCTCTCGGTCACCGGGGACTGGGATCGCGCCCTGACGCAGCTCAACGTCGCGGCGGAGATGGACGCCGGCAACCTCGCGATGGCGCAGGTGTACCGCGAGGCGCTGAAGTGCGAGGCGCTGCGGACCGACGTCTTCGCCGGCCGCCGCTCCCCGCTCGTGTTCGGCGAGCCGGAGAACTGGATCGCGCTGCTCTTCGAGTCCCTGCGCGTGGCCGGCGAGGGGCGCGCCGAGGCGGCCCGCGACCTCCGCAACCGGGCCTTCGAAGCCGCGCCGACGACCGCGGGCGCCCTGGACGGCCAGCGGTTCGAGTGGCTGGCGGACGCGGACACCCGCATCGGGCCGATGCTCGAGGCCATCGTCCTCGGGCGCTACTACTGGATCCCGTTCCACCGGATCCACAAGATCCAGATCGAGGCGCCCACGGACCTCCGCGACTTCGTGTGGACCGCGGTGCACTTCACGTGGGCGAACGGGGGGGAGTCGGTGGGCCTCGTCCCGACCCGCTACCCCGCCTCGGAGAAGAGCGACGACTCGGCCATCCGGCTGGCGCGCCGGACGGAGTGGGTCGACGCCGGGGCGGACTGCTACTGCGGCCTCGGCCAGCGCATGTTCGCCACGGACGCCGGCGAGCACGCCCTGCTCGACACGCGCCTCATCGTCCTCGACACGCTGGCGCCGGCCGGCACCGCGGCGCCCGAGGGGCAGAATGGCTGAACTCACCCCCGGGGAGCGGCTCCAGCCTTCGCTCCTGGACCGGCTCACCGACGAGGAGCCGGACCGGAACCAGGAGTCCCGCGACCGGCGGGTGCTGTCCGTGCGCCGACTGCGCGAATGCGTCCTGCGCGACCTCGCCTGGCTCTTCAACGCGGGCAACCAGAACTCCGCGGGAGACTTCGCGGAGTACCCCGAGGTGGCCCGGTCCACGGTGAACTACGGGCTTCCCGACCTGGCGGGCATCTGCGCGTCGGGCATCAACGTCCCCGAACTCGAGCGCCTCATCCGCCAGGCCGTCTGGGACTTCGAGCCCCGCATCCTCCGGAACTCGCTGAAGGTCCGCATGCACCTCCACGGCGAGGAGATGAGCCGCAACGCCCTCACGTTCGAACTGGAGGGCGAGCTCTGGGCGCAGCCCGTTCCGCTGCACCTGTTCCTCCGGACCCAGATCGATCTGGAGACCGGACACGTGAAGGTCGTAGAGGGCGGGGCCCCGGGAGCCGCCTGATGGACCACCGACTGCTGCGCTACTACGGCCGGGAGCTCCAGCACCTGCGGGAAGTGGGAGCGGAGTTCGCCAAGGAGTTCCCGAAGATCGCCTCCCGCCTGACGCTGGAGGGTTTCGAGTGCGCGGATCCCTACGTGGAGCGCCTCCTCGAGGGCTTCGCGTTCCTCGCCGCGCGCGTGCAGGTCCGCATCGACGCCGAGTTCCCCCGCTTCACCCAGCACCTTCTGGAGATGGTGTACCCGCACTATCTCGCGCCCACGCCGTCGATGGCGATGGTCCAGTTCCGGCCGGACCTGACCGAGGGGGCGCTGGCGGACGGGTTCACGGTCCCGCGGCACACGGTCATGCGCAGCCTGCTCGGCAAGGGCGACCAGACGCCCTGCGAGTACCGGACGGCGCACGACGTGACGCTGTGGCCCCTCGAGATCGTGGAGGCGGAGTACTTCCTCGCCGGGCGCGAGGCGGCCGCCCTGGATGCCCTTGGCCTCAAGGGCGCGAAGGCGGGGATCCGGATCCGGCTGCGGACCACCGCGGGGCTGGAGTTCAAGGGCATCGCGCTGGACCGTCTGCCGTTGTTCCTCACGGGCTCCGGCGAGACACCCGCGCACCTCTACCAGCAGTTCCTGGCGGATCCGCTGGCCGTGGTCGTCCGCCCCACCACGTTCCCCCTGCCGTGGCAGGAGGTCGTGGACAAGGCGAAGATCCGCCGGCTCGGGTTCGACGACGAGCACTCGCTGCTCCCCATCACCCCGCGCTCGTTCCACGGCTACCGCCTGCTGCACGAGTACTTCTCCTTCCCGGAGCGCTTCCGCATCGTCGAGATCGGCGGGCTCTCCCCGGCGGTGCGCCGGAGCACCGCGAAGGAGATCGACGTCCTCGTGTTCTTCAAGCGCAGCGACCCGGTGCTGGAGGGGGCGGTGGACGCCTCGCAGTTCGCCCTCTTCTGCACGCCGGCGATCAACCTGTTCCCGCGCGTCGCGGACCGCATCCACCTGACGGAGCAGCGGTGGGAGCACCACATCGTCCCCGACCGGACCCGGCCCCTCGACTTCGAGGTCTACGAGGTGAACCGGCTCACGGGCCATGGCACGAGCGCCGAGGAGGAGCAGGAGTTCCTCCCGTTCTACGCCTGCCACGACCTGTCGCGCCGGATGGACCGCGGGACGTACTACACAACGCGGCGCCAGCCGCGGGTCCTGTCGGCCAAGGCGCGCCGGTACGGACCCCGGTCCTCCTACATCGGGAGCGAGGTCTTCGTCTCGCTCGTGGACGCCGACTGCGCCCCCTACCGGACCAACCTGCGCCAGCTGTCGCTGGAGACCCTCTGCACGAACCGGGACCTGCCGCTGCAGATGCCCGTCGGGCAGTCCACCACGGACTTCACGCTGCAGGCGGCGGCCCCCGTCCAGTCGATCCGCGTCGTCGCCGGGCCCACGAAGCCGCGCCCCTCCTGGGGCGAGGGAGACGCGTCCTGGCGCCTCATCAGCCACCTGGCTCTGAACTACCTCACGCTGGCCGACATCGACCAGCGGAAGGGCGCCGCGGCCCTCCGCGAACTCCTGAGCCTCTACAGCCCGGTGGACGACCCCGCGGCCCAGAAGCAGCTCGACGCCCTCCGTTCGGTGACCAGCCGGCCGGTGGTCCGGCGGCTGCCGATCACGGGGCCCTCGAGCTTCGGCCGCGGGCTGGAGATCACGGTGACGTTCGACGAGAACGAGTTCGGCGGGCCGGGGTACCTCCTCCTCGGCGCCGTCCTGGAGCGGTTCTTCGCCAAGTACGTGTCCATCAACTCCTTCACCGAGACCGCCGTGGCGACGGTGGATCGCGGGGAGGTCCTGCGCTGGCCGGTGAGGCCCGGCCTGCGTCACCAGGCGTGAGATGGCGACGAGCAACACCGAGGAAGTCCGGCAGATCCTGATGCGCGCCCTGGCCGCCGTGCCGTGGCGATTCGACTTCTTCCAGGCCCTGCGGCGGGTCGAGTGCGTCTACCCCGACCGGCCCCGGATCGGAAACTCCGTCCGCCTGCAGGACGACCCGGTCCGCCTCGGGCAGGAGCCGAGCATGGCGTTCGCGCCGTCGACGCTCGCCTCTTTCGCGCATCGGGGGGAGTTCGCACCCCGCCTCGCCGTGAGGTTCCTCGGGCTGTTCGGGCCGAACGGCCCCCTTCCCCTCCACCTCACGGAGTACGTCTTCGACCGCAGCCACAACCTGAACGACCGGACGATGGAGCGGTTCGCGGACATCTTCCATCACCGGATGCTGTCGATGTTCTACCGGGCATGGGCTTCGGCCCAGCCCACCGTCTGCCACGACCGGCCCGGCGATGACCGCTTCTCGGACTTCGTGGGCTCGCTGTTCGGCATCGGCATGCCGGCCCTGCGGAACCGGGACGCCTTCCCCGACCACGCCAAACTCCACTTCTCCGGCCGCCTCGTCTGCCAGACGCGGCACCCGGAGGGGCTCCTCGCCATCATCGCCGGGTTCTTCAGGATCCCGGCGAGCATCACGGAGTTCATCGGCCAGTGGGTGCGGCTGCCCTACGAGGCGCGGTGCCGGCTCGGCGAGACTCCGGACACGGGGTCCCTCGGCCAGACCGCGATCGTGGGGTCCCGCATCTGGGAGTGCCAGCACAAGTTCCGGATCGTGCTGGGGCCGATGTCGTTCCCGGACTACGAACGCCTGTTGCCGGGCGGGGCGAGCCTGCCCCGCCTGATCGCGCTCGTCCGCAACTACACGGGGGACGAGCTGACGTGGGACGTGCACATGATCCTCAAGAAGGAGGAAGTGCCGGAGATCTCCCTCGGCGTCCTCGGACGTCTGGGCTGGACGACCTGGCTCAAGAGCCGGCCGTTCACGAGGGACGCGGGAGATCTCTACCTGTCTCCGCTCGAGCACGTGGCCTGAGCGGGACGGGATCGAGGAAACTAGGGCCAAGAGACAGAGGGAGCGTTGCCATGGCCGAGATCAGTCGCGCATCGCTGTTCGGCAAGCTGAACAGCCTGGCCTACCGGGCCATCGAGAGCGCCACGGTGTTCTGCAAAATGCGGGGCAATCCTTACGTGGAGCTCGTCCACTGGATCCACCAGATCCTCCAGGTCCAGGACTCCGACCTGCACCACATCGTGAAGCAGTTCAACATGAACCCCTCGCGCCTGGTGCAGGACCTGACCGACGCGCTCGATCGCCTGCCGCGGGGGTCCTCCACGATCACCGATCTCGCCGACGATCTCGAGGAGGCGGTGGAGCGGGCCTGGGTCTACGGCTCCCTCCTCCTGCAGGACACGAAGGTCCGGACCGGGCATCTGATCATCGGCCTCGTGAAGACGAAGCGCCTGCGGAACTCCCTCGTCGCCATCTCGAGGGAGTTCGAGAAGGTGAGCGCGGACACCCTCACCGACAAGTTCGCGGAGGTCGTGAAGGGCTCGCCGGAGGACGCGCTCCGCGGCATGGAGCCCGCCGCCACCGGCGAGGCGGCCCCCGGGGAGGCCAGCGGCGCGATGGCGCCGGCCACGATGGGCCGTCAGGAGGCGCTGCGGCGCTTCTCCGTGGACCTCACCGAGCGCGCGAAGAAGGGCGAGCTCGACAACATCGTCGGCCGCGACGAGGAGATCCGCCAGATCGTGGACATCCTCATGCGCCGCCGGCAGAACAACCCGATCCTCACCGGCGAGGCGGGCGTCGGCAAGACCGCCGTCGTCGAGTCCCTCGCGCTCCGCATCGCGCGCGGCGACGTGCCGCCGACCCTCAAGGACGTCAGCCTCCGCGTGCTCGACATCGGGCTGCTGCAGGCCGGGGCGAGCATGAAGGGCGAGTTCGAGAACCGGCTGCGCCAGGTCATCGAGGAGGTGCAGGCGTCCGAGAAGCCCATCATCCTGTTCATCGACGAGGCGCACACGCTCATCGGCGCCGGCGGCGCCGCCGGCACCGGGGACGCGGCGAACCTGCTGAAGCCCGCGCTCGCCCGCGGCACGTTGCGCACGATCGCCGCGACGACGTGGAGCGAGTACAAGAAGCACATCGAGAAGGACCCCGCCCTCACCCGCCGGTTCCAGGTCGTGCAGGTGGACGAGCCGACGGAGGAGAGGGGCGTCCTCATGATGCGGGCCATCGCCTCGGCGATGGAGAAGCACCACAAGGTCCTCATCCTCGACGAGGCCCTCGAGGCGTCCGTGAAGCTGTCGCACCGGTACATCCCGGCCCGGCAGCTTCCCGACAAGTCGGTGAGCCTGCTCGACACCGCCGCCGCCCGCGTGGCGGTGAGCCACCACGCGGTCCCGGCGGAGGTGGAGGACACCCGGCGCCGGATCGAGGCCCTCGACGTCGAGATCGGCATCATCGACCGCGAGGAGGCGGTGGGGGTCGACGTGGCGGACCGGCGGAAGAACGCGCAGGAGAAGCTCGCGGCGGAGAAGGACCGGCTCGTCGGCCTCGAGGCGCGGTGGAAGGAGGAGAAGGACCTCGTGGACCGCATCCTCGCGATCCGCGCGGAACTGCGGGGGCAGGTGGGCACGGTGGAGGGCACGCGGAGCACGCTGGAGAAGGCCGCCGACGCGGCCGCCTCGACCGTGGCCGCGAAGCCGCCGGCGGACGAGGAGCGCCGCGGAGAGCTCTCCGCCGAGCTGAAGGACCTCCTCGCGAAACTGGCCACGGTGCAGGGCGACAAGCCCCTCATCCTCCCCAGCGTGGACTCCCAGGCCGTGGCGGCGGTGGTGGCCGACTGGACCGGCATCCCCGTCGGCCGGATGGTGAAGAACGAGATCGACGCGGTTCTCCGGCTCGGCAGGATCCTCGGCGAACGGGTCATCGGGCAGGACCACGCCCTCGAGATGATCGCGCAGCGGATGCGGACCTCCCGGGCCGGGCTCGACAACCCGAACAAGCCGATCGGCGTGTTCATGCTGGCCGGTTCCTCGGGCGTGGGCAAGACGGAGGCCGCGCTGGCGCTGGCCGAGGCGTTCTACGGCGGCGAGCAGAACCTCATCACCATCAACATGAGCGAGTTCCAGGAGGCGCACACGGTCTCCACCCTGAAGGGCGCGCCCCCGGGGTACGTCGGCTACGGCGAGGGCGGCATCCTCACCGAGGCCGTGCGCCGCAAGCCCTACAGCGTGGTCCTGCTCGACGAGGTCGAGAAGGCCCACAAGGACGTCCACGAGATCTTCTTCCAGGTCTTCGACAAGGGCTGGATGGAGGACGGCGAGGGGCGCCTCATCAACTTCAAGAACACGATCATCATCCTGACGACCAACGTCGGGACGGATCTCATCATCAACATGTGCAAGGACCCGGCGCTGCTGCCGGACCCGGAGAGCCTGTCGAAGTCACTGCGCGAGCCGCTCCTGAAGGTGTTCCCGGCGGCGCTGCTCGGCCGCCTCGTGGTGATCCCGTTCTACCCGCTGTCCGACGAGGTCATCGGCAAGATCGCCCGCCTGCAGCTGAAGCGGATCCAGAAGCGCGTGCAGGACAACCACAAGATCCCGCTGACCTACGACGACGCGGTCATCGACCTGATCATCAGCCGGTGCAGCGAGGTCGAGACGGGCGGGCGCATGGTGGAGATGATCCTGACGAACACCGTGCTGCCGACGATGAGCCAGCAGATCCTCACCCAGATGCTGGAAGGTCGCCCGGTGAAGCGCGTGCACGTCAGCGTGGAGAACAAGCAGTTCCGGTATGCGTTCGATTAGCGGGTAGCGTGCGCCCGGGCCGCCGGCCGCCGTTGCCGGCGGCCCGGGGCGAGGTCGGAGTGATCAGGGGGTGACCATGGGCGACCTGTTCGAACCGGACGACCTGCGCGGCAAGTGGGCGGAGCGCATCTCCCCCAAGGCCGTGGAGTACTTCGAGAACCTGGCCCGGGCCGAGCGCCGGGAGGCCCTGAAGTCCTGGGCGGACCACGCGAAGGACACCGGGATCTACGCGAAGTACGTGAAGCGGGCGATCGCCTTCCTCGAGGAAGTGGGGCTCGTGGAGGCGACGCGCATGGGGGAAGCCGCGGCGCTGGAATTCCGGTTGCCGATCCGCCGCGAGCCGCCGACGTGGGCGAAGAAGCCGGCCTGGGTAGCGGAGAAGAAGAAGACCGCGCCGGCCGTCCCCTCGGCGCCCCCGCCGGAGGCGCCGGTCCCGCCGTCCGCGGGACCACTGCCGCCCGTGCCGCCGGAGGAGCCGCCCCTGCCGCCGGTGCCGCCGCCCCCGCCCACTGTCGTCGATCCACTGTGATCGAGGAGGGATTCCGTGGCCAAGCATGACGAGTACGTGAAGGCCGAGATGGCGAAGATCCTGCGTCCCGGCGAGACGGTGGCCGGGACGGCCGTGGGCTGGAGCGGACCGGGCGTGTGGGCGCAGGCCCTCCTGCTCGGCCCGCTGTTCTCGTGGCTCGTGATGAAGTTCTTCTACGCGGTCCTCACGGACCAGCGCCTCGTCCTGATGCGGACGAAGATGGGCTTCTTCGGGCTGAAGAAGAGCGTGACCGGAACCGAGTCCCTCGAACGCGGAGACATCGCGGGCATCGACCACCGCGGGGGCATGAACCAGCGGCGGCTCGTCGTCCGTCTCCGCTCGGGCTCGACCCGCGTCCTGCGATTCAACACCATCGCGAAGTTCGTCTCCGGCCAGAAGGAGTTCTGCCCGAAGGCGGAGCAGGCGTTCAAGGCCTGAGGCTCCGCGGCGACGCGGCGCCGGGGAAGAGACTGGGAGGGCCCATGCGGATCCCGTCCGCCGGTTTTGTCGTCTTCGTCGCACTCCTCGGCAGCGTCGCCATCGCGCAGGCACCGGACAACAGCCTCCTCGGGACCTGGGTCCTCGATGCGCCGGACACCTCGGTCCGGCTCACGTTCGCCGCCGACGGCACCTTCGTCCGCTCGGTGACCGGGCGCGAGGGCACGGAGACCGTCCGCGGGCGGTACACGCTGGCGGGAAACGCGCTCACGGTCATCCCCGAGGGCGGGGAGACCCTGACCTTCACCGCGGGGATGACGCCGGGGGGCGCGCTCGTGATCACGGGCCCGGACGGCGTGGCGCTGACCCTGGCGCGCGAGGGCCGGGCGGCCCCGCCCGCGGCCGCCGGGAACCCCCTGGTCCCGGACTGGGTGCGTCCGGGACTCCGGCTGACCTACTACCTCCAGACCGGCAGCCTCTCGGGCTCGGTCGGCGGGTGGGTCCTCGACCCCGAGGGCGACTGGGAGCACAAGGAGACGAAGCAGCGGTACAGCAAGGGGGACCGCGTCGGGCACTCCTCGCGCGGGTGGCTGCAGGTCACGGTGGCGGGACTCGACGGAGAGGTCGCGGCCCTGGCCGAGCCGTTCTACCTGCTGGACGGGGACGACGCGACCTCGGTGCTCTCGAGCAGCCTCGACATGCTGGCGACGGTGGACACCGGCGGCGACTTCTGGATGCACCCGACCCGACAGGCCGAGTGGTGCCGCAAGAACCCCTGGCTCGACGCGCCGCAGCCGGGGCAGATCCTCGCCCGCCCCGTCCGCTGGACCGTCGGCGGGCAGACCTACGACGCCACGCTCGTGGGGGTCTTCGGGGATGCGAGCCGCACGTCCTACGTGTTCGACCGCGCCTCCGGCCGCCTGCTCTGCCTGCGCCGGCTGACCAGGCAGCCGCCGGACATCCGCGATCCGGAGATGCCGGTCGTCGACACGGTCTCCTACGCGACGTTCCTCGAGTTCGTGTCCGCGCGGCAGCTGAACCTCCCCTGGCTCGCCGCGGGTCTGCCGGAGTGGGCGGGCCGCGTGCAGTCCTTCTCGTGGCGGGGGCAGTTCACCATCCAGGGTCAGGGCACCACACCGACCCCCCTCGCCCTCGCCGACGACGTGGTCGTGGAGCGCCGGGGCGCCAATTGGATGCTGTTCGCGGGCCGGTCGCAGACGCAGGGGTCGATGATGCCGGCGGAATGGAAGGCGGTGACCGGACCGGGCTGCCTTCCCCCACTCGGCATTCCCCCCGCCGCGCTGGCCGGTCTCGCCGTCGGGCAGGAGATCGACCGCGACCCGGTGACCGGGGTCGTGGTCTCGGTGGTGCACGCCGACGCGCAGGTCGTGGCGCTGCGGGCGCAGAGCCCGCGGGAGTCCACGACCTACGTCTACGACCGCCAGCAGGGCGTGATGGTCCGCCGCACGGCGGTGAAGACCGACCGTGTCCCCGGGATCTCGAGGGTCTACGAGATCCAGCTCGCCGGCTGGCAATAGCCCGGCCGGGCGGCGGGAGCCCCCGCCATGCGCGTGTTCGCCGGCTGAGACGGACCCAGCGCGCCTTCCGCCCCGGGACATGCGAAGCCGCACCGTGTCCACCGTCTACGGCGGCACCCGCGACAGGCCGCGTTCCCGGCGGAGCGGCTCCCCGCCGACACGGCGGGGCCATCGCTCTCCCCCCCGCTCGCGCGCGGCGCCGCGACCACCCCGGGAGACTGGCGAACCGCGCGCGGGCGTGCAGGTCCCCTCTCAGTCCCCCCGGAGCACGATGTGGTGGTTCTCGAAGAAGCGGAACTCGCCCGGCCGAAGGTGGCGGCCCCTCACCTCACGCTGGCGGACATCGGCGAGCGCGGCCCCCTCCCAAAGGGCCGCACAGTCCACCTCCGCCCCCGCGTCGAGCAGGGCCCGCAGCCGCTCGAACAGCTCCGCGGTGGCTCGGACGTCCTCCGGATCCTCCGGGCACCACTCCTCCGGCACCCCGAAGCCCTGCTCCGGGTCCATGACGTGCCGGAAGCCGCATCCGCAGCCGTCGCGGCCGAAGACCCGCCACCGGAAGGGGTGAAGGAGACGCACCGGGATCTGGACACCCGCGGACTCCCTCTCGAGCCGGAGGAGCGGAGAGTCCCAGGCGGACAGATCCGCGGCGTCCGTCGTACTGAGGAAAACGTGGTAGCACACCGGGTAAGCCCCTACTTCAGCAGCTCCTTCACGCGGAACTGGAGCCACATGTCGTCGGGTTCCAGCTCGGCGGCGAGACGGGCGAGGCGCTTCGAATCCTCGACCTCCTTCTTCTCCTTCAGGGCCTCGGCGAGGGCGAGGTGGAACTGGCCCGTCAGGGGATCGAGCTCCACGGCCTTGCGGTAGGCGGCTATCGCCCCGTCCCAGTCGGAGTCGCGCGCCAGCAGACGCCCGTACTCCATGAAGGTCGTCGGCGTGGTGTCCCCCTTGTCGATCGCCTCCTTGTACAGCCGCTTCGCCTTGATCGGCCGGCCCGTGCTGACCGCGCCCTGCGCGGCCTTCGCGAGGCCGCGGCCGGTGGAGACGTCGAGCTCGTCCTTCACGTAGGCGTGCCACTCCTTCTCCAGCGCCGCGAGCCCCGCCTCGTCCTTGATCCCCATGTACTTCATGAAGGACCGGAGCACCTCGGGGCCGCGCACCGTGGACATGTCCCCTGTGGACTCCCGCGCGATGTCCTTCGCCTTCGGCAGGGCCAGCACCCACTTCTCGAACTTCTTGCGGTAGTCCTCGCGGCTCATCAGGTAGTGCACGAGCGTCCAGCCCCAGGAGTAGTGCTCGTACATCTCGTCCGCCTCGAGCATCTTCTTCAGGGCCAGCATCTGGTCCGCGTCGGCCTCGGCCTTCACCTCCGTCAGTCGCCCCTCCTGGATGAGCCCCACCGTCAGCGACTTCTTCACCGGGTCGTAGACGCTCGCCCCGTAGTACTCGGCGATGGACTCTCCCGGGAAATGCGGCATGGAGAACTTCGGGTCGATGAGCAGCTGGAGGTAGTGGTTCGTCTCGTGGAACATGACCTCCTCGGTGTAGCGGGGGTCGAGGCGGTCGTAGTAGAAGTTGAGTTCGAGGGGGGCGACGAACTTGAAGTAGCCGCGCACGCCGCCGCCGACCCCGCCGATCTGCTGGAACTTGTCGAGGTCCGTGTAGAAGCAGACCTTGAGGCGCCCGAACTCCTTCGGCTGCTTGACGCCCCACACCTTGCCGAACTCGGTGAAGTACGCTTCCATCATGTCCCGGTAGTAGCCGAAGACGTGAGGCGGCACGATGTACTCGAACTCGAAGTGGGCGGTCTTCTCCATCCAGCGGTCGCGCCACTCGGAGTGGGCCTTGATCTCCTCGAGCGCCGCCTGCTTCTCCGCGATCTTCTTCGCGATGAGCTCGGCGCGACGCTTGGCGGGGACCCACTTGCCCTCGAACGGCAGGAGCCCCTGCGCGGCCTTCGCCTTCTCCTCCTCGGTGGCCGGCACGTACGTCGTCTCCGCCCCCTCGATGAGCGCGTCCTCCACCAGCGCGAGGGGCACGAGGACCTCGCCGTTCTCGTAGACCACCTTCACGCCGGCGGCGGTCCGCTCGAGTCTGCGGCCGTCCACGATCCGCCCATCCTTGAGGAGCAGGGTGTCGGCGGAGCCGACCGTGGACAGGATGGACAGGGTGGCGGCGCAGATGAGAACCCGTCGCATGTTCCCTCCTACGACACGGACGCGAGGTACGCCCGGTCGATCTTCTCCCAGTCGGCGTCGGTGAGGCCCCCGAAAGCCCGATTCAGGACCTCCTGCAGGAAGTCCTTGCGCTTCTGCTCCCACTCCTTGGCCCGCTTGCCGCGGTTCTTGTACTCCTCGTCCTCCTCGTCCTCGGTCTTCGGGCCTTCCGGCGCGGAGGAACCCTCGGCCTTCTTGCGCTCCTCCTCGGCCTTCTTCTCCCACTCCCAGGAGACCTCGCGCAGGGCCTTCAGGTACCGCTCCACGAAACCCTTGCTCTCCTTCATCCCGCGGCCGGGGCCCTCCATCATGAAGCGGAGCAGCGCCCCGCCCTGGCTGCCCGGAGAGGCCTTGAAGTCGTTCCAGCCCGCGAGGAGCATGGCCTTCACGCCGAGCAGATCCCCCTTCTTCGCCGCCTCGCGCAGGCGCTCCTTCTCCCAGTCGTCGGCCTTGAACTCGAGCACCGCCCCCTTCAACGTCGCCGTGCCGAGGTACTGCCCGAGCCCGCTGTCGAGCCAGTCCGGCATGTACGACGCCGTGTCGGGGTCCTTGTCCATGAACCAGCCGGAGACGACGCGGCGGTTCACCCATTCGAACTCGTACGACAGCGCGCCGGCCCCGGCGTCCTTGTGCGTGACGATCTCCCGGGCCGGGCTCAGCCAGGCGTCGGAGGACCCGTCGGAGTAGGACCGCTCTTCGTCGGAATTGGCGCAGATGCGGAGGATGGGCATCCGGACGTACTCGTCCCCCATGAACGCGAACGTCTTGTCGAGCCAGTTCCGGACGGCCTCCGCCTGCTTCACGACCTTCATGGCGTACTTGCGGTCCACGTGCGAGAGGACGAGGAACCCGCAGGCCTCGAAGGACTCCCAGCCGGAGGGCAGGCCCGCGACGGCCCTCTCGTAGGTCTTGCGCTGGCGCTCCTCGCGCCGCTGCTTCCGCTGCTCGGGGGTCAGTTTGTCCTCGTCCTCGCCGTCTCCGCCCGGCCCCTCCGTCGTGGCGGGCGCGAGCGTGCCCTTGCGCGCCACGAGGGCGAACGACTTGAGGCAACCGTAGAGGACGGGCTTCAGCTTGGCGTAGGAGTCCTCGAGGACCTCGAAGTGGACGGCGAAGTCCGCGTCCGCGGCATGGAAGACGCCGGTGACGATCCGCTTCTTGCCCCCGTAGGCCAGCTTTTCGACCTTGATCTCGAGGAGCGTCCACGCGAGGTCGCCGTTCTTCTGCTCCTCCTCGAGGCTGACGAACCACCCGCCGCCGGAGTAGTTCTGGCCGAGGTAGTCCTTGTAGTCCTTGTACGGGTTCTTCACCTCGACGGTGGTCCGCTTTTCCTCCCCCTCGCCCTCCTCGGTGGACTTCACGCCGCGGTCCTCCGTGACCGCGTGGGCGAACAGGATGACCCGCATCTCCGGCTTGAAGCCCCAGCCGGACTCCTTGTCCACGTACTCCCGGTCGCACAGGTACTTGGCCACGATCCAGCGCTCCTGCACGGCAAGCGGCATCTTCTGCCAGCCCTGCGGGAAGCGGACCTTGTAGCCGAGCGCCTCGTCCTCGTGCATCCCGGCGCCCTGTCCCGGTGCCGGACCGGCGAAGAGGACCGAGAATGCGAGAAACGCCAGAGTGCCCGTCAGCGTGCGCATGTCCATCCTCCGGGGTCCCCGAAGAACCCTCTTCCGGATTATACGCACGACGCGCCGGGAGGTTGCCCGCGACCGCCCCCCCATCGGGTATCCTCGCCCCGTCCTCCCGGGTGGAGCCCGCCATGTCCCGACGCGCCGTCCTCACCCTCGCCATCCTCCTCTGCGCCTCCGCGGCGACGGCGCAGGAGCCGTCCCGGCGCGCGGAGGCCACCCCCTGGGGGCCCACGCCGCTGACGCCGGAGGCGGTCGCCGAGGAGCATTCGAAGGCCTCCGAGGTGCCCACCGGCATGCCCGAGTCGGACCGGCCGGCGTTCGACGCCGAGGTCGCCCGCCGCCGGGAGGTCCTCGACGAGATCCGCCGCGCCCTGGAGAAATCGAGGGCGCTGCCCTCCCTCGCCCAGTGCGACCAGTGGGCCGCGGAGTCGACGATGACGCTGCGGAACCTGGAGGCGGCGGGAGAAGTGGAGGTCCCTTCCTACGTCACGGATTCGCAGTTCGAGGCGCACGAACAGGAACTGAAGGAGCTGCGTACCCGGCGCGACAACGCGGAGGGCCGTCTCAAGACCCGCAAGGCCGAGATCGCGGGGGCGCCGGCGCGGGTCGACGCGCTGAAGGCCGAGTACGCGGCCCTGCGCGGCCGCCTGCTCGACCCGGAGTCCGCGGAGGCCGGTGTCCTCGGCGAGTATCGCCGCGCGACGGCCCGCATGGAGCTGCGGCTCCTGTCGGAGCGGCTCGATTACGAGACGCGGCTCGTCGAGACGGGCGCCCGGGTCTCCGAGGTCCGCGAACTCCAGGTCCGGGTGCTCGGCGAGCAGGTGCGCCGCAAGGAGGAGTACCTCGACCGCGCCCGCTCCAGTTCGGTCCGCACCTACCACCGGGACCTGGATGCGCTGCGCAAGGCCATGACCGCCGACGAGGACGAGATCGCCGGCTTGACGGAGCGGCTGGCGGATCCCGGCATCGCGCCGCTCGAGGCGTCGCGCGTGCGCCTGCGCGTCTTCGAGCGCCGGATGTCGGTGCGCGAGACGGAGGTCCGGGCCGCGAGGCTCCGCCACAAGCTGTTCCGCCTCGAGACGGCCGCTCCCCTGAAGGAGACCCAGGACAAGCGAAACCGCCTGCTCCAGCAGAGCCGGGACCGCCTCGTGGCGCGCTTCGAGCGCGAGGAACGCCAGGGCACGACGAGCCGGATCACCGACCTCCTGACGGCGAACCTGGCGAGGGTCCGCGAGCAGCGCACGGCCCTCGACGACACGTTCCAGCCGGAGGTCTCCACCCTCCTGAAGGAGCGGCTGCTCCGGCGGGGCGAGATCTACGACCAGTTGTGGCCCCTCGAGACGCAGGACGACGAGCAGCCGGGGGAGCTGTCGAGGCTTCTCGAGTCCGTCGACCCGAGCCTCGCCGAGGACGCCCGGGCCGCCTTCCGCCGCTGGTCCACCCGCCTCCGCAAGGCCCTCGAAGAGGAGATGGAGGAGCTCGAGACGGGCCTGGCATTGCTGCTCGCGGTGGACGACCAGGTCTTCCCGCAGCGGCGGGACCTCCTCGACCAGATGGAGTCGTTCATCCTGAGCCGGATCTACTGGGTCCGCAGCGACGATCCCGTCGGCGTCGACACGCTGATCGGCATCCCGCGCGAGGTCGCGGAGATCGCGAAGGTCTACACGCGGCCGGCCCTCCTCAAGCGGCTCTCCGAAGGCTACCGGGAGGGGACCTGGCGCTTCCTCGCCACCGCCGCGGGGTTCCTGCTGTTCCTGACGCTCGGCGTGTACCTGCTGCGGCGCCTCCGCCGCCTCGGGGCGGACTGGAAGCTCCCCGGCGGCGCGCTCCTCGAGTTCCTCCAGCGGCTGGCCCTCACGCTGCTCCTCTCGTCGCTCGCGCCGATCTGCCTCGCGGTCGCGGCGCTCCTGCTCTCGTTCCTCGCCCTGCCCCCGGCCTTCGCGGTGCCGGGGGGCCGCCTCCTCATGGGGCTCGCGGTCGTCATGTTCGCGCGGCGCTCCCTGTGGATGCTGTTCCGGGAGGAGGGCCTCGCGATGGACAAGTTCGGCGCCACCGGCCCCGTCGCGGAGCAGCTGCTGCGGCTCTCCCGATGGGCGACCACCGGCGCCCTCTGCCTCGTCCTGCCGTGGTACGTGCTCTCCTCGGAGCCGCTCGGCCTCGTCCACCTGCCGCGGGTGCTCTACTCCGCGGTCCTGGCCTTCTACTCGATGCTCCTCGCCACCGTGGTCCGACCGCGCGGCGCGCTGGTGCAGGCGCTGACGGGGGGGGCGGGCGTCTTCTACCGGCTCTGGTTCGTCCTGAGCCCGTTCGTGACGCTCGGCCTGCTCGCCATCGTGGCGATGGACCTGCTCGGATACCGCTTCGGCTCCCGGCTCCTCATCGGCAACGTGATCGAGACGTTCGTCGGCGTCCTCGTGCTCGCGGGGTTCTACAACCTCGTCACCGGCGTGGTGCACCAGACGGCGGCCCGCATCCGGAACCGCGTGCGCCGGGAGGAGGGCGACGCCGCGGCGCGCGAGCGCTCGGCCGAGGCGCTGGAACAGATGACCCGCCTCCTCACGGTGGGGCTCATCGTGGCCGCCGTCCTGCTCCTCGCCGGGTCCTGGGGCGTGGCGCGGAGCCTGCGCACGTTCTTCTCGTCGATCCACCTCTACACGGTGGACCTCGACGCGGGGCTGTTCCTGACGCTGTGGGATGTCCTGCGGGCGCTGGTCTGGGTCGGCGCCGGCCACTTCCTGATCCTGCACCTGCCGGGCCTCTTCGAGGTCCTCCTGTTCGCGCGCCTCGGCCGGGTGCAGGCGGGCACGCGCTTCGCGGTCCTCACCATCACGAAGTACCTGGTGGTGATCGTCACCTACAGCGGCGCGGTCCTCGCCCTGCACCTCTCCTTCGCGAGCCTCGGCTACGTCATCGCCGCGCTCTCGGTGGGCATCGGCTTCGGCCTGCAGGAGATCGTGTCGAACTTCATCTCCGGTCTCATCCTGTTCTTCGAACGCCCCATCCGGGTGGGCGACACCATCACCGTCGCCGGCACCACGGGCGTCGTGCAGCGGATCAGCATCCGCTCGACGGAGCTGCTGAACGCGGACCGCCAGGTCATCGTCATCCCCAACCGGAAGTTCATCGGCGAGGAGGTCGTGAACTGGAGCCACAACGACCAGATCGTGCGCGGCACGATCGAGATCGGCGTGGCCTACGGGACGGACCTGGCGAAGACGGGGATGATCCTGCTCGACATCGTCAAGGGGCACCCGCGCGTCCTGCGGGACCCCGCGCCGAAGGTCGTCCTCTGGTCATTCGGGGAATCGAGCCTCGACTTCCGTGTCTGGCCCTACACGCTCATCGACGACCGCATCCAGGTGCTGCACGAACTTCGTATGGAGATCGTGCGGCGCTTCGAGGAAGAGAAGATCGAGATCCCCTTCCCCCAGCGTGACGTGCACCTGAAGGCCGACCCGACGTCCCCGTCGTCACTTCCCGTTGCCGGACAGCCAGCCCCGCCGCCGGAACCACAGGACGAGCGCGACGGCGATGGCCGTCATGCCCGCTAGGGCGAGCGGGTAGCCCCACCGGCTCTTCGTCTCCGGCATGAACTGGAAGTTCATCCCGTAGACGCCGGCCACGAAGGTCAGCGGGATGAAGATGGTCGAGATCATGGTCAGGACCTTCATGATCTCGTTCATCCGGTTGCTGACCGACGACAAGTACGCCTCCACGAGGGAGGCGGACATCTCCCGCCAGGTCTCCGTCGCGTCGAGGATCTGGAACGAGTGGTCGTGGCAGTCGCGAAGCCAGACGCGCGTCTCGGCCGGGATCAGCGGCGACGACTCGCGCACCAGGCCGCCGAGCGCGTCCCGCATGGGCCACATCACGCGGCGGATGTTCAGCAGGTCGCGTCGCACGAGGTGCACCTTCTCCAGCGACTTGCGCGTGGGAGAGTCGAAGATCTCCCGCTCCAGCTCCTCGAAACGGTCACCGAGCCGTTCGAGGAGCGGGAAGTAGTAGTCGAGGAGCGCGTCGACCAGCGCGTAGGTCAGGTAGGCCGGCCCCGCGGTCCGGATCTGCCCCTTGCCCTTCCGGATCCGCTCGCGGACGAGGTCGAAGCAGTCCCCCTTCGTCTCCTGGAACGTGAGGACGAAGGTCCGGCCGAGGAAGAACGAGATCTGCTCCGACTCGAACCGCTCGGCGGGCATCGCCATCCGCCCCACGATGAACAGGTGCTCGCCGTAGTCCTCGACCTTCGGGCGCTGGTGGACGTTGACGACGTCCTCGAGGGCCAGCTTGTGGATGCCGAAGATCTCGCCGAGGGCCATGACCGTCGCGGCGTCCCCGAGGCCGTCGACGTTGACCCACGTCACCGCCCGCCGGCCGAGGTGGCGCCGGACCTCGGCGGGGTCCGCGATGCTCGCCTCCTCCATGCCGTCCGGCCCGTAGGAGAAGAGCCGGATCGCCGGCTTCGGCGCCGCCGGATCGACGGTGATCGTGCCGGGCGGCGAACCCGGGGCGGTCCGGCGGCGGCGCTTGCGGTGCTTTCCGTTCGACGGGTCGGCCATGGGCGGCTCCACGTAAACCGCTGATTATGCGAGGCCGCATCCGCAAGGAGCAAGACCGCCCGGGGCCGTGCCGCTACAATCCGGCCCCGATGCGAACGATTCTCACAGTGCTCCTGCTGGCCTCGACCACGCTCGCGGAGGACGTTCCGCTCCGCCGCGAGGTCCTGGGCCCCGGGGAGCGGCTCGACCTGCCGCGGCTCCGGGTCGAGGTGGGGCCGGAGAAGCCGTGGACGGTGCGGGGCCGGTCGCGCCCCGTGGCCTTCGAGGCCGCGGACGGGATCCTCCGGGTGGATGCCGATCTCGTCGAGGGCTTCGAGGCGGCCGTCGCCGAAGGAGCGTCCGTCGCCGTGGCCCTCGACGGCGGCGGGATCCTGACCGCGACCTTCGTCTCCGGCGCCCCCGCGGCCGGCGAGCCGCCGTGGTCCGTCGTGGTCTGCGACGTCCTCGCCGGACGGATCGGCCGTCACGCCGTCCGGTTCGTGGACCACGATGCGGACGGCACGTTCCTCACACCGAACCGCGACTTCCTCGTCGGGGGAAGGGAAGGGGAGATCTTCCCCGTCGCCCCGGCCGTCATCATCGACGGCGGGGTCTACCGACTCCGGTCGGACGAGCCGGGCGCCCGGATCTCGGTCGAGGCCGACCCGGCCTTCGCCGACCGCGAGGTGTTCCCGGCATGGCCGGACGTGGCCGACGGTCTGCGCCACCTCAATGACCTGCGCGCGGGGATGAACCTCCCTCCGGTGGCCCTCGACCGCGAAGCCTCGCGGCACGCCATGCTCCACCTGCGCTACTGCGAACGGGTCGGGGGCAACACCCACATCGAGGAGGAGGGGCACCCCGCCTACACCCGCGAAGGTGCCGCCGCAGGCATCAACTCCGTCGGCTGGATCGGCGGCGGCAGCGTGGCGTCCGCGGTCGACGGGCACCTCGGCAGCCTCCTGCACCGGATGGACCTCATCGACCCGCGCAAGACGGCGATCGGGATCGCGGCCGGCGGCGGCCGCGTGTGGATCCACACCGAGTGCGGGGAGTACCGGCCCTGGAACGACCAGGGACCGGTCATCTTCCCCGGTCCCCGACGCCGTTGGATCACCGGCGCCTACACCGGTGACAACCCCGATCCGCGACCGGAACCGGTCGGCGCCGGCCTCCCGGTCACGGTCTCGTGGTTCGGGGAGGACGACGGCATCCGGGACGTGGAAGCCTCGCTCCTCTCTGCGCGCGGTCCGGTCCCGTGCTGGGTCAATGACTCGAAGCGCCGCGAGCTCGCCACGAACCACTCGTCCCTGCGCGCCGTCCTCCTGCCGAAGCAGACGCTCGCGGCAGGCCGGCTCGTCCTGAAGTTCACCCGCCACGGGCAGCCGTGCCGGATCGAGCACGGCTTCTCCATCGGCCGGCGCTGACGCGCGCCCCCTTCCGCTTCGCGCCCGGGCAGGGTAGGATCTTCCCCGGTCCAGGGAGGACGACATGGAGATCCGGACGTTCCACGACCCCGCGCTGTCCCAGTACTCCTACCTCGTGGCGGATTCCGGCCGGGCCCTCATCATCGACCCCCGGCGGGACATCGAGGAGTATCTCGCCGCCGCGGCCGAGATGCGGGTGACGATCGAGCACATCCTCCTGACCCACATCCACGCCGACTTCGCGAGCGGCCACGCACGCCTCGCGGCGGCCACGGGGGCCCCGGTCGGCATCGGCGAGAAGGCCGACGTGACCTGGCCCGCGGAGCGGCTGGAGGAGGGCGCCCGACTCACCACCCGGAACGCGGAGATCCGGGTCATCCGGACGCCGGGGCACACTCCGGAGCACGTCTGCTACGAACTCACGGACCGCGCCTCCTCGGTCGTCCCGCTCGCGGTGTTCACGGGGGACACCCTGTTCGCCGGGGACGTCGGACGCCCGGACCTGTTCGGCGCCGAACATCAGGACGAGCTGACGGCCGCGCTGTTCTCGAGCCTCGCGCGGTTCCGCGACCTGCCCGACCACACGCTCGTGTACCCCGCGCACGGCATGGGGTCCCTGTGCGGGAAGCGGCTCTTCCCGCGCCATCCGACGACGATCGGCTACGAGAAACACGCCAACGAGCTGTTCCAGGCCACGTCGAGCGAGGACTTCCGCCGCGAGCTGCTCGCGGACCTCTCGGCGCCCCCGCCGTACTACTTCACCACCGCGGCGAGGAACCGCTCGGGCGCGGGCCTCGATCTGCCGCCGCCGCGACCGCTCCCCCTCTCGCCCGCCGCCGTGCGCGACTGGAACGGGATCGTGGTCGATCTCCGGGACCAGGCGGCGTTCGCGGCGGGGCACGTCCCCGGCTCGCTGAACCTCGCCGCAGACGCTCACCTCGCCACCACGGCGGGGTTCGGGCTGCCGCCGGACGCGAGGATCTGCCTCGTCGGTGCACCCGACGAGGTGGCGCGGGGCGCGGCGACTCTCTACCGCATGGGGCACGATGGCGTCGCCGGCTTCCTCCTCGGAGGTCTCCCGGCGTGGCGGGAGAGCGGCCTGCCGACCGCGGCGTTCCCTCTCCTCACTCCCTCCGCGGCGGCGGAACTGACCACGCGCGAGGATGTCCTGTTCGTCGACGTTCGCAGCCCCGGCGAGCGGGTCGACGTCCGGATCGGCGGGACATTCGCGCTCCCCGTCTCGCGGTTGGGCCGCGATACCGGGATGCTCCCCCGGGACCGCACGATCCTGCTCCACTGCGGACACGGGTGCCGGGCGTCGCTCGCGGCGTCCCTCCTGCTCCGCGCGGGTTTCACGAGTGTGGCGAACCTCGCCGGCGGGATCGTCGCCTGGCGCGCCGCGGGTCTCCCCGTCGAGACGTAGCGCGGCACCCGCCCCCGGGGCCGCTTCCCTCCCCCCACGCCCGGAGGCGAACGGGCGCCAGGCGCAAGGGGACTCCGGGCCGCCGTGGCCGAACGGCGGCCGGCCTCCATTCTGGGAAAATTGCGGGTTGACGAACCGCCGATCCGTGATACGGAGAAACCACGGACATGCGGTACGGGGCGACCCGGGCCGGCTCCGGAGGCGGCAATTCGAGTGGGGTTCGCGGGCACGAAGACCGGCTCGCCGGCCCACACGTGACAGGAGGAGCGCACATGGCGGAACGACCGAAATTCTGCGTCATCGGCGCGGGCCACGGCGGGCTCGCCATGGCGGGGCACCTCGGGCTCATGGGTTTCGAGGTCCGTCTGTTCAACCGCTCCTTCGAACGGCTCGAGGCCGTGCGGGTCGCCGGCGGCGTACAGGTCACGGGTGAGGTCTCCGGCTTCGGCCCCGTGGCCCTCGCCACCTCGGACGCCGCCGAGGCGGTCGGCGGCGCCGATGTCGTCATGGTCGCGCTCCCCGCCACCGCGCACCGCTGGGCGGCTGAAACCTGCGCCCCCCACCTGTCCGCCGGGCAGATCGTGATCCTGAACCCCGGCCGGACCTTCGGTGCCCTCGAGTTCCGCCAGGTTCTCGACCGGCAACGGGGCCGCCTCCCGGTGGAGATCGCGGAGACGCAGTCGTTCATCTACGCCAGCCGCGTCACGGGTCCGGCGCAGGCCCGCATCTTCTCGGTGAAGAGCCACGTTCCCCTCGCCGCCCTCTCCGCGCATCGCATTCCCGAGGTGCTGTCCAGGGTCCGGACCGCCTACCCGCAGTTCGTGCCCGGCGACAACGTGCTGAAAACGAGTTTCAACAACATCGGCACGGTGTTCCACCCCGCCCTCATGATCCTCAATGCGGGCTGGGTCGAGGATCCCGGCGACTTCGAGTTCTACTACCAGGGGACGTCGCCGGGCGTGGCCCGCGCGCTCGAACGCGTGGACGCCGAGCGGGTCGCGGTGGCCGCGGCACTCGGCCTTCGCGCCATGACCGCCCGCCAGTGGCTGTACTTCGCCTACGACGCCGTAGGCAGGACGCTGTTCGAGGCCATCCACGCCCATCCGGGCTACGCGGGGATACTGGCCCCGCACCGGCTGGCCATGCGCTACCTGATGGAGGACGTTCCCTACAGCCTCGTGCCCATGTCCTCGGTGGGGAACCGGTTCGGGGTTCCCACGCCGACGATCGACTCGCTGATCCACCTGGCGTCGGCGATCCTCGATCGCGACTTCCTCGCGGAGGGCCGGACCCTGGAGTCCCTCGGCCTCGCGGACCTCGACCTCCGCGGTCTCCGCCTTCTGGCCATCGGAGAGGAGGCTCGATGAGCGGACGCCCGACGATCCTCGGCGCGGCGCTGGGCCAGTGCGTCCACGTCGCCGGACTCGACCACTTCCTGCGCGCCGCGGAAGAGCACGGCTACGCCGTCCGCTCGCTCGGGGCCGCGGTGCCCCCCGAGACGCTGCTCCGCGCGGTCGCGCGGGAGCGGCCCGACGTGGTGGCGGTCTCCTGGCGGCTGACCGCGGAGGATCTCACCCCGCTGCTCGAAACTCTGAGCCGGGGCGCGGAGGCGCTCTCCGCACCGCGCCCGCGCTGGGTCTTCGGTGGCACCCCGCCCGCCGCCGAGGTCGCGCGGACGGTGGGGTTGTTCGAGGCGGTGTTCGACGGAACGGATGCGGAAGCCGTCACGGCGTGGCTCGCCTGCGGCGGCCGCCTGGCGTCCGCGGCGCCCCCCGCCGCGGACCTGCTCCCGCGCGTGGAGGCGGCGGCCCCGTTCCCCATCCTCCGCCACCACTACGGCGAACCGGACCTCGTCCGTACCGTGGCGGGCGCCCGGAGGATCGCCGAGGCCGGCGTGCTCGACGTGCTGTCCATCGGTCCCGACCAGAACGCCCAGGAGCACTTCTTCCGGCCCTCCAAGATGGACCCCCGGCAGAACGGCGCGGGCGGCGTGCCGCTGCGCCGGCCCGAGGACCTGCGGGCGATCTACGAGGCGACCCGCTGCGGCAACCACCCGCTACTGCGCTGCTACAGCGGCACACGTGACCTGCTCCGCTGGGCGGAGATGAGCGTGCGCGAGATCCGCAACGCATGGGCCGCCATACCCCTCACCTGGTACAGCGAGATGGACGGCCGGAGCCCGGCGCCGCTGCCGGTGGCCATCGCCGAGAAGCAGGCCGCCATGCGGTGGTACGCGGAGAGGGGCCTCCCCGTGGAGGTGAACGAGTCCCACCAGTGGAGCCTCCGCGACGCCCACGACACGGTGGCGGTGGCCGCGGCGTTCCTCGCCGCGTACAACGCGCGCGCGCAGGGCGTCCGGACCTACGTGGTCCAGATGATGATGAACACCCCGCCGGCCACGAGCCCGGCCATGGACCTCGCGAAGATGCTGGCCAAACTCGCGCTCATCTCCCGCCTCGAGGGACCGGAGTTCCGCGTCCTGCGGGAGGTCCGCGCGGGCATCACGAGTCTGCCCGCGGACCGCGACGAAGCCAAGGGGCACGTGGCGGCTTCGGCGGCCTGCTCGGTGGCGCTCCGCCCCGACATCCTCCACGTCGTGGGCTTCAGCGAGGCCCACGAGGTAGCCGGCCCGGAGACGATCATCGAATCCTGTCGGATCGTCCGGGGGGCCGTCCGGCTTGCGCTGCGGGGGGTCCCCGACCCGCTCGCGGACCCCTTGGTCCGCCGGCGTCGGGACCACCTGGTGGCGGAAGCGGACGTCACCCTCGGCGCGATCCGCGCCCTGGTCCCCGACGCGGGGGACCCATGGACCGACGCGGCGACACTGACCCGCGCCATCCGGACGGGCGTCCTCGACGCGCCGCACTTCCGCGGGAACCCGCGCCTCTGCGGCCGGGTGGTCACCGCGTGCGTGGCTGGGGGTCAGGAGGCGGTGGACCCGGTGTCGCGGCGGCCGATACCGGAGCGAGAGCGGATCGCGGCCATCGGGCCGTCGGCGGTGTAGCGGTGTGCGGTCTGGTCGCCATGGCCGGCGCCGCGGACCCCGGCCTTCTCGCCGAGATGCTCGACCGGATCCGGCACCGGGGACCCGACGGGAGTGGGACGGCCGCCGCGGGGGGCGCCCTCCTCGGCCACGCCCGACTCGCCATCGTGGACGTGGCGGGCGGTCACCAGCCGCTCCGGAACGAGGCGGGAGACCTCGTCGTCGCGCTCAACGGCGAGATCTACAACCATCTGGCGCTCCGCGCGGCGATCGAGACACGGCACCGGTTCGCCACGCGGTCGGACACCGAGGTCCTCGTCCACCTCTACGAGGAGGAGGCCGAGGACATGCTGGGGCGGCTCGACGGCATGTTCGCTCTCGCCCTCGCGGGCCCGAAGGGCCTCCTCCTCGCCCGCGACCCGGTCGGCATCAAGCCGCTCTACTATGGCCGGCGCGGCGAGACCTTCCTCGCGGCGAGCGAACTCAAGGCCTTCCCCCCAATGGACGACCTGCGCATGCTGCCGGCCGGGCACGCACTGACCGTGGGGCAGGAGCCACACCGGTTCGCGGCGCCGCTCTCGGTCTGCCGAACCCTCCGGGACCCGCCGCGTCCGGAGATCCTCGCGACGCTCCGCCGCCTCCTGGCCGCCGCGGTCGAGAAGCGACTCATGGCCGATGTGCCGGTGGGCGTCTTCCTGTCGGGGGGACTCGATTCGAGCATCGTGGCCGCCCTGATGCGGCCGCACGTGCGCGATCTCCACTCCTTCGCCGCCGGGCTTCACGAGGCGCCGGACCTCGCCGCCGCGCGGCGGGTGGCTGCACATCTCGGCACGACGCACCACGAGGCCGTCTACACCGAGGAGGAGGCGCGGGACGCGTTGCCCGGGGTCATCCGGATGCTCGAGTCCTTCGACGCCCCGCTCGTGCGGTCGGCCATCCCGTGCCACTTCGTGTCGCGGCTCGCGGCGCGCCACGTGAAGGTCGTGCTCACCGGCGAAGGCGCCGACGAGCTGTTCGCGGGCTACTCCTACCTCGCCGGGCTCCCCCCTGCGGCGCTGCGCTCCGAGATCCTCGCCATCACCGACCGCCTGCAGGACACGAACCTGCTGCGCACCGACCGGATGACCATGGCGCACGGGCTCGAAGGGCGAGTGCCGTTCCTCGACCTGGCGGTGGTTCGCTTCGCCCTCCGGATCCCGCCGGAGGAACTCGCGCCGGGACCGGGGAGACCGGAGAAAGCCCTTCTGCGGGAGGCGTTCCGCGACCTGCTGCCCCCGGAGATCGCGGACCGCGGGAAGCTCAAGTTCTCGGAGGGGGCGGGCTCGGCGGAGACCTTCGCCAGGATCGCGCGGGCCGAGATCCCGCCGGAGGTCTTCGCCCGGGAACGGGAGCCGGAGCCCGGGCTCGTCCTGCGGTCGCCGGAGGAACTCGCGTACTACCGCGAGTGGCGTCGCGCTCTCGGCCCGCACATTCCTTCGTCGCTGGTCGGCCGCACCCGCGATCGCACGGCGGCGGCGGAAGCGTGAGGCCCGCGGCACCTGCCGGTGCGGCCCCGCGCGCCCGGGCCGGGGCCGCCCGACGTCCCGGCCTCAGCGCCCGGGCGGCTCGGGCCACAGCCACGCCGCGCCCCGGACCCCGCTCGAGTCGCCGTGCGCGGGGGGTCTGAGCAGCGTGTCCACCCGGTCGGAGAAGGCGTACTCCCGAAGGAGCGGCGGCACCTCGTCGTACAGGTGCCGGAGGTTCGACAGGCCTCCTCCCAGGACGATGACGTCGGGGTCGAGGACGTTGACGACCGCGGCCAGCGCCTTCGCCATGCGCCGGGCGTGGGCGGCCAGTGCCGCCCGGGCCTCCGCGTCGCCGGACTCCGCCAGGCGGGCCACCTCCGCCGGTTCGCGGCGCACACCCGTGCGCCGCTCGAACTCGCGAGCGAAGCCGGGCCCCGAGAGCCACGTCTCGATGCAGCCGCGCTTCCCGCACCAGCACTCCGGAGAGGGCTCGTCCTCCGGCCCGGCCCACGGCAGGGGGTTGTGGCCCCACTCCCCCGCCACTCCGTTGGGGCCGGTGAGGACCCGGCCGTCCACCACGATGCCGCCGCCGGTGCCGGTGCCGACGATGACGCCGAACACGACGCGGAAGCCGCGGCCGGCCCCGTCCACGGCCTCCGACAGCGCGAAGCAGTTGGCGTCGTTCGCCAGCCGCACGGGGCGCCCGAGGGCGGCCGCGAGGTCCCGGTGCAGCGGCCGGCCGATGAGCCAGACGGAGTTGGCGTTCTTGACGAGGTCGGTGGCCGGCGAGACGACCCCCGGGATGCCGATGCCCACGGTGCACCGCTCTCCGGCCGCCGCCTCCGCCGCCTGGACGAGGTCCGCGACGGCCCGCACCGTGGCCCCGTAGTCGTCGCGGGGGGTGGGGACACGCCGCCGGAACACCTCCGCGCCGCCCGGACCGATGGCGACCGCCTCGATCTTCGTACCGCCGAGGTCGATGCCGATCCTCACGCCTTGCCTCCGCTCCCCTGGGGCGATGATACACTCCGCCCCCATGACCCGTTCCTCGCACCTGACCGTGCTCCTGGCGACGGCGCTGGCGGCGGGGGCCGCCGGCTTCCTCCTCGGCCGTTCGACGGCCGCGCCGCACCTCCCCGCGCCGCCGCCACCGGACGCCGCTCGCGCCGGCCCGCCCGCCCGGCCGGCGGCGGAGACGCCGCCCGCCGTCTCCCCCGCGCCGCCCCGGCCCGCGCCCCTGCCCCCGGCCACGCCCCCTGCGGGCGGATTCCCCTTCCCCCCCGCCGCGCCTCCCGCGACTCCGCTCCCGGAGGAGCCCGAAGCGCGCGCCCGCCTCGCCGGCGAGATCGCCGCCCGGGCCGAAGCGGCCTTCGACAAGGGGACAGGGGCCGAGGTGCTCGAGGCGCTGAAGGAGCTGGCGGCGATCGTCCCGGAGGGACGGGCCGCGGCCATGGAACTCGCGCTGAGGGTGAACTCGGACGTGGAGGGGGAGAACCGGCTCGGGCTCAACCGCGTGAACTTCTACATGAGCCTCGGGGCGCCCGCCATGCGGGACCTCATGAACTGGGCGCTCGAGAACCCGTCCCCCGCCGACTTCCGCGTGATGACGGCGTACTCGCTCGTGTGGACGCAGCCGGCGGACGAGACGATCCGGAAGTACTCGGCGGCGCTGGCCGCGGAGCAGGATGAGAACGTGCAGCGCGCGCTCGTCGGCAACCTCGCATTCCTGAAGGAGCCGGCGGCGATGCAGGCGCTCTCGGACATCTTCCTCGACGCCTCCCGCGACGCGCGCCTCCGGGCGCTGGTGGCCCCCGAACTCGCGGCCTCGGCGGACCCCGCGGTCGCGGCGGCACTGGAGAACGCCGCGCGCGGCGACTCCGACGAGCGGGTCCGGTCGGCGGCGGCGGTGGCGCTGGTCGTCCGCGACCCGCCCGCCTCGGGCTACCTGGTCACGGGGACGCTCCCGGACAGCCAGGCGGCGGAGGCGGGCGTGAAGTCCGGCGACATCCTCGTCTCCTACGGCGGCCGCCCCACGCGGACGCTCGAGGCGCTGCGCGAGGCCGCGGCCGGCGCCGCCGGCCAGGAGAAGGTCCCCGTGGTCGTGATGCGCGAGGGCCGGGAGGTCACGCTCTACCTGCGACCGGGTCGCATGGGCGTCTTCGGCCGCGAGGTCCGGGCCGCGGCGGACCGCTAAACCCGCCCTTCTCACCGCCTCGCGCGGTTCTGGCCGGGTCTCACGGCCG
>JADHED010000719.1_pt1 | contig 35092 bp, 36 predicted proteins | sample 8952041 | NCBI WGS metagenome assembly JADHED01 (sample SAMN16124423, study PRJNA663239) | bioreactor sludge metagenome | isolation source: sludge (control) | place: India:Bengaluru | collected 2018-09-08
TCCGGCAAGCGGTACACCTGCAGCGTGCCGGTGGCTGGCAGGAAATTGTTGTCGGGGTTCTCGGCGCAGATGCGCGCCTCGATCGCGTGGCCATGAATCTTCAATTGATCCTGCATCAACGGCAGAGGCTCGCCAGAGGCCACGCGCAGCTGCCACTCCACCAGATCCTGCCCCGTGATGGCTTCGGTTACCGGGTGTTCCACCTGCAGGCGGGTGTTCATCTCCATGAAGAAGAAATTCATGGTGCCGTCTTCGCGCTGCTCAACGATGAACTCCACCGTGCCCGCGCCCACATAGTTGACGGCGCGTGCTGCCGCCACCGCCGCCAGACCCATCTGGGCCCGCATCTCCGGGCTCATGCCAGGTGCCGGCGCTTCCTCCAGCACCTTCTGGTGACGACGCTGCACCGAACAGTCGCGCTCGAACAGGTAGACGTAGTTGCCATGGGTGTCGCCGAACACCTGGATTTCGATGTGGCGCGGGCGCTGCACGTACTTCTCGATCAGCACCGCCTGGTCGCCGAAGCTGTTCTTCGCCTCGCGCTGGCAGCTCGCCAGGGCCGCCAGGAAATCCTCGGCCTTGTCCACCGCGCGCATGCCCTTGCCGCCGCCGCCGGCGCTGGCCTTGATCAGCACGGGATAGCCAATGCGGTCGGCCTCGGCCTGCAGCAGCGCGGTGTCCTGGTTGGCGCCGTGGTAGCCCGGCACCAGCGGCACGCCGGCGCGTTCCATGAGCTGCTTGGACTCGGCCTTGAGCCCCATGTCCTTGATGGCTGAAGGCGGCGGACCGATGAACACCAGCCCGGCGTCGGCGCAGGCCTTGGCGAAATCCTCGTTCTCGCTCAGGAAACCGTAGCCAGGATGGATGGCCTGCGCACCGGTGGCCTGGGCCGCCTCGATGATGCGCTCCCAGCGCAGGTAGCTGTCCTTGGGCGCATTGCCGCCGATGTGCACCGATTCGTCACAGGCCGCCACGTGTTTGGCATGGGCGTCGGCATCGGAATACACCGCCACGGTGCGGATGGCCATGCGGCGCGCGGTGGCCGCGACACGGCAGGCGATCTCGCCACGGTTTGCAATCAGGATTTTGTTGAACATCAGACAGCCTTTGGAGAACCAGAAAGAAAAACGGACAGGGGGCGAACGTGTCAACCAGCCAGCCAGCCCGGCGGGCGTTTGCCCAGGAACGATTGGACGCCCTCGCGCCCTTCGGCACTGGCGCGAATGTCGGCGATGCGGCGCGCGGTCTCGCTGCGCAGCGCGGCGTCAATCGGCCGGCCGGCCACGTCGCGCACCAGCTGCTTGCAGGCACGCACCGCCGCAGGCCCGTTGGCCACCAGCGTGGCCACCAGCGCAGCCACCCGCGCGTCGATCTCGTCGGGCGTACAAAGCTCGTGCACGAAACCCATGGCATGCCCCTGCGCGGCGCTGAAGCGTTCGGCGGTCGTGAACCAGCGCCGAGCCGCCTGCTCGCCCATGGCGCGCACGACATAGGGCGCGATGGTGGCCGGCAGCAGGCCCAGCCGCGCCTCCGAAAGGCAGAAGGTGACGTTGTCCGAGGCCACCAGCACGTCGCAGACCGAGGCCAGCCCCATGCCGCCGGCGTAGCAGTCACCGTGCACCCGGCCGATGAGCGGCACCGGGCACTGGTCCAGCGTCCAGAGCATGTCGGCCAGTTTGCCGGCATCGGCGCGGTTCTCGTCCCAGCTGTAGTCGGCCATGGCGCGCATCCAGTTCAGGTCGGCGCCGGCACAGAAGGCCTTGCCATGGCCGGCCAGCACCACCACGCGAAGGGCAGTGTCCTGGTTCAGGCGGGCAAAGGCCTCGGTCAGCGCGGCGATCACGCCGTCGTTGAAGGCGTTGCGCACCTCGGGGCGGTTGAGCCAGACCTCGGCCACATGGGGCGAGGGGCGGCGGATGTCGAGCACGGATTCACTCATGATGGTTTCTTGCCTCAGTAACGTTTGGCCACTTCTTCGAGCATCACCTCGGTGGCGCCACCGCCAATGCCCAGCACCCGCGCATCGCGCCACAGGCGTTCGATGGCGGTTTCGCGGATGAAGCCCATGCCGCCATGGAACTGCTGGCAGGTCATCACCACCACGTTGACCAGCTCCCCGGTCAGCGCTTTAAGCATCGAAACATCCTGAACGATGTCCTGCCCCTGGGTGACGCGCCAGGCGCACTGGTACAGGAAGGCGCGAGCGGCCCGGGTCTTGGCGTCCAGCATCGACAGGCGCTGGCGGATGGTCTGCTGGTTCCACAATGGGCCGCCGAAGGCCTGGCGCTGGCGCACGTAATCGAGCGTGAGGCGGATCGCCTGCGTGCAGTGGCCCACGGCCATGGCCGCCAGCGCGATGCGCTCGGTCTGGAAGTTCTTCATCACCGAATAAAAGCCCTTGCCCTCCTCGCCCAGCAGGTTGGCGCCGGGGATGCGCACGTTGTCGAAGACCAGCTCGGCCGTGTCGGATGACAGCCAGCCGGTCTTCTTGAGCGCACGGCCCACGCTGAAGCCGGGCGTGCCTTTTTCGACGATGAACATCGACACCTCGCGCTTGCCCGGCCCGGTCTTGGCCGCGACGAAGTACAGGTTGGCATGCACACCGTTGGTGATGAACATCTTGGTGCCGTTGAGTACCCAGTCGTCGCCGTCGCGCCGCGCGGTGGTTCGGATGCCCGCCACGTCGGAGCCGGCACCCGGCTCGGTGATGCCCACAGCGGTGATCAACTCGCCGGCCGTCACGCCGCGCATGTATTTCGCCTTCTGCGCCGCGTTGCCGGCGTGGTGCAGGTGCGGCCCGGCCATGTCGGTGTGCACCAGCACGGTGATGCTGAAGCCAGCAAAGGTAGACTGACTCAGCGCCTCCGCAAAGACCAGGTTGGTCATCGCGTCGGCGCCGCCGCCACCAAATGCCTCCTCGAACATCAGGCCCAGCAGCCCGGCCTGGCCCATGCGGCGCAGCACCTCGCGCGGCACCATGCCGGCCTCTTCCCAGGCCGCGGCGTGCGGCTCGACTTCACGCTCGATGAAGCGCGCGACCTGCTCACGCAGCAGTTCGTGTTCGGGGGTGATGTAGATCGATTCCATCGTCGACCCGGGGCTCACATCCGGAATACGCCGAACTTCGGCTCGCCGATCGGCGCGTTGAGGGCGGCCGACAGGCCCAGGGCCAGCACGCGGCGGGTGTCAGCGGGGTCAATCACGCCATCGTCCCACAGGCGGGCACTGGCGTAGTACGGGTGCGACTGGTGGGCAAACTGGTCCAGCAGTGGCTGCTTGAAGGCCGCCTCTTCCTCGGCGCTCCAGCTCCCGCCCTTGGCCTCGATGCCATCGCGCTTGACTGTGGCCAGCACGCTCGCCGCCTGCTCGCCGCCCATCACCGAGATGCGCGCGTTGGGCCACATCCACAGGAAGCGGGGTGAGTAGGCGCGGCCGCACATGCCGTAGTTGCCGGCGCCGAAGCTGCCTCCGATGATGATGGTGAACTTGGGCACACTCGCCGTGGCCACCGCCGTGACCATCTTGGCACCGTGACGCGCGATGCCTTCGCTCTCGTACTTGCGCCCGACCATGAAGCCGGTGATGTTCTGCAGAAACACCAGCGGGATCTTGCGCTGGCAGCACAGCTCGATGAAGTGCGCGCCCTTCTGCGCACTCTCGGAAAACAGGATGCCGTTGTTGGCGATGATGCCGACCGGCATGCCTTCGATGCGTGCGAAGCCGGTGACGAGCGTCGTGCCGTAGCGTGCCTTGAACTCATCGAAATCGCTGTCGTCGACGATGCGGGCAATGATCTCGCGCACATCGAAGGGTTTGCGGGCGTCGGTCGGGATCACACCGTACAGGTCCTGCGACGGATAGCGCGGCGCGACCGGCGTGTGCGTGGCTATGGGCGGCACCTTGCGCGCGTTGAGGTTCTTCACGGTCTGGCGGGCCAGCGCCAGCGCATGCAGGTCGTTCTGCGCCAGGTGGTCGGCCACGCCAGACAGGCGGGTGTGCACGTCGCCGCCGCCCAAGTCTTCGGCACTGACGATTTCGCCGGTGGCGGCCTTCACCAGCGGCGGGCCGCCCAGGAAGATGGTGCCCTGGTTCTTGACGATGATGGTTTCATCCGACATCGCCGGCACATAGGCCCCGCCAGCGGTGCACGAGCCCATGACCACCGCGATCTGCGCGATGCCCAGCGCGCTCATGTTGGCCTGGTTGTAGAAGATGCGGCCGAAGTGGTCGCGATCCGGGAACACGTCGTCCTGGTTCGGCAGGTTGGCGCCACCCGAATCGACGAGGTACACGCAGGGCAGGCGGTTCTGCTGCGCGATCTCCTGCGCGCGCAGGTGCTTCTTCACCGTCATCGGGTAGTAGGTGCCGCCCTTCACCGTGGCGTCGTTGCAGACGATCATGCAGTCGGTGCCGCTGATGCGCCCGATGCCGGCGACGATGCCGGCGCCCGGCGCGTCGTTGTTGTACATGTTCAGCGCGGCCAGCGGCGCCAACTCCAGAAACGGGGTGCCGGGGTCCAGCAGCATCTGCACGCGGTCGCGCGGCAACAGCTTGCCGCGCTTGGTGTGGCGCTCGCGTGCGACGGAGCCGCCGCCAAGCGCGATCTGTTCGAGTTGCGCCCGGAGGTCGTCGACCATCGAGCGCATCGCGGCGGCATTGGCCTGGAAATCGGCGGACCGGGCGTTGAGTTTGCTTTCCAGTACGGGCATCTTCATCCTTTTGTGGTGACGCTCCATCATGGCGCCAGGCCGCAAGCATAGGAACAGGGATTGCCCTGTGGGGGTCATAGAGGTTGCAAATCGTGCCACCCTGTGGCAGTCTTGCCGGATGTCCTCACGTGCCCTGGCCTCCACCGCGCCAGTCCCGAATCTCGGGGCCGCTGTCACCCCCATGGCTTTTGCCCGCACCATCGTGGCTGCGTACCGCCGGGCCGGGCGCGACCCGATGCTCGCCTTGCAGGCAGCACAGATTGCGCCAGCACAACTGGAAGCGATCGACGGCCGAATGACGGCCCGCCAGATGGAAGTGCTGTCAGGCACCGCCATGCAGGAACTAGACGATGAAGGCCTGGGTGCCTTCTCCCGCCGCCTGCCCTGGGGCAGTTACGGCATGCTGGCGCGCGCCTCGCTGAGCGCGCCGACCCTGGGCGTCGCGCTCAAGCGCTGGTGCCGCCACCACGGCCTGCTGACGGGCGACATCCGCCTGAGCGTGGAAAGCGCAGGCACCCAGGCCGTGATCGCCATCGACGAACACGCCGACCTTGGCGCCGCGCGCGAGTTCACGCTGGTGCACGTGCTGCGCAACATCCACGGCCTGGCCTGCTGGTACGTGGATTCGCGCATCCCGCTGCAGGAGGCGCGCTTTCCGTTCCCGGCGCCGCCGTATGCCGAGGTGTTTCCGATCCTGTTCGCGCCGGCCGTGCGCTTCCAGGCCACGCGAGCCGAGCTGCGTTTTGACGCCCGTTACCTGGCGCTGCCATTGCGCCGCGACGAAGCCGCGATGTCGCAGATGCTGCAGCGCGCCCTGCCGCTGACCGTGCTGCCCTACCGGCGCGACCGCCTGCTCGTGCAACGCGTGCGCCAGGCCCTGGCCGCGCAGCCGCTGCAGACCCACAGCGCCGAGGCCCTGGCCGCGCTGCTGGCCGTGTCGCCGCGCACCCTGCACCGCCAGCTCAAGGACGAGGGCGCCACGCTGCAAGGCCTGAAAGACGAGGTGCGCCGCGCCCGCGCCACCGAGTTGCTGCTGCGCACCGCGCGTCCCATCAAGCAGGTGGCTGCCGCCGCCGGCTTTCTGAACGAAAAGAGCTTCATCCGCGCCTTCCGCGGCTGGACGGGGCAAACGCCGGCCGAATTCAGGCTGTCGGGCGCCACACCTCGATGACCCGCCTCTCTAATTGCGACCGAAGGAAATTCGGCTTGACACATGGGGCCAATAATGGAACCATGCACCTTCGATGACCAGCCTTGAAAAGCTTCTGGAGCAGATGCGCCGCGAGCCCGCGAACGTGCGCTTCAGCGACTTGAAGAAGGTCTGCGTGGCCTGTTTTGGCGAACCTCGGCAAGCTGGCAGCAGCCACGCCGTCTTCAAGACGCCCTGGCCCGGCGATCCGCGCGTCAACATCCAGAACGCAAAAGGCAAGGCAAAACCCTATCAGGTCAGACAAGTCCTGCAAGCCATCGAGAAACTGGACGACAAACCATGAGCACCCCGCACTACACCTACCGCGTCACCTGGTCGCCCGAAGATGGCGAGCATCTGGGCCTGTGCGCCGAATTTCCCTCGCTGAGTTGGCTGGCCGCAACACCCGAGGGCGCGCTCAAAGGCATCCGCAAGGTCGTGGCCGACGTCGTGGCCGACCTGCAGGCCAACGGCGAGCCAGTGCCCGAAGCACTGGCTGAAAAGCGTTACAGCGGCGAATTTCGCGTGCGCATCCCGCCCCAGGTGCATCGCGAACTGGCACTCGCGGCTGCCGAGCAAGGTGTGAGCCTGAACCGGCTGGCCAGCGCGAAACTGGCCGCCTGAACCGGTCTCGATGGCCATCGGCCAGCGACCGCCTTTGCGCGCCGTCATTGCCAACGCGCCCGTTTTCGAGCACGATGAAACCTTTGTTTACACACGTGAGGGAGCGCCATGACCGTGCCAACAGTAGCCCACAGCCCACAGCCCACAGCCCACAGCCCACAGCCCACAGCCCACAGCGATTTGAACGCGCGCTGAGGCGACTCGGTTCCCCGTTCGTTTTCCTTTTTCTAGTTTCCGCGCTCGTCGCTTGTGGGGGTGGTGGAGATGGTGGCACCACGGTGCCCACCCCGAATCCGGCAACCGGCACGCTCACCGCATCTGGCTGTACCGTCCCCGATGGCGCATCCTCATGCAATGCGTCTGCCAGCTGGACGACTTCGAACGCCACATCGCCTCGCCTGACCTCAGGTGGCGCGACCGTCTCGACGCTTCCGTCAGGCTCGGCGACGTTCTCCATCTCGCTCGGCACAACCAGCGTCGCCCTCACGAACGCTGGTGCGGTCCTCGCATCGACGAACGTGACGGCAAGCTGTGGCGCGAACTCGACCGTGGTCTCCGGCGTCTGCCAAGCGACCGCACCTGCCGTGCTCCGCTACAGCGACATCATCCTCGCCAACAGCGACCAGTATGGCTGGTACCCAGTGAAGTTGGTAGTCACCTCTGGCGCAAACACCGGCACGGTGGCGTTCTCGGCCGAAAAAGCCGTGAACGCAACCCGCTTCCAGACAGGCGCATGGCCACTTTTCAACTGTGGCTTCAACACGACGAAGCTCGCAACCGGCGCCGTGAAGCTCAGTTGCCAGGACGCGGTGAGCCTCGCTCGTCATGACCTCGTCTGGAATCCGGTCACGAACCAGATCACCGAGTACGACGGATCCGAGGGCGTCTACCCGGTGTACTCGGACGCGACTTGGATCGACGTGCAGAGTGCAGTCGATGCACCAATCGTTGGATGGGGCGCCTATGCAGAAATCAGTGTGGGTTGGATTTGGGGGAACACCACAGATCGAGTGTTGCGTTTCAAACGGAAAAGTGACGGAATGGATGTGACCCTGCCTCTCTCCATTGGCCTCGTCAAAGCCTTCGGCGCTTTCTCCAACTGAAATGGTCAACCATTAAGAACTCGTGAGAGGTTCTCGTGGTGTAAGGGTTAGACTTTCAAGGAGAAATTGGGGTCAGACTCCCATTTCGGAAGAGGCAAGCTCGCTCCAGACAGGGTGCATGCCAACGGCGTCAAGCGCACAGCCTTGTCGACCCAGCCGGGGCCTTGCCAAACCGGTTGTCGATCCTTATAGTTCCTTACTCATCGTAAGGATCGAACATGCCCACCACCACCCTCACCAGCAAAGGCCAGATCACCATTCCGCTGGAGGTCCGCACCGCGCTGGGCCTGCACGCGGGCGCCAAGCTCGATTTCGTGCTGGACCAGGATGGCTTCAGGGTGGTGCCCTTGCGCAACCTGGCGCCATCGCTTAAGGGGCGTTTCGCGGGCCGGGTCTCGAAACCAGTGAGCCTGGCGGCGATGGATGAGGCGATCGCCGCGGAAGCGGCCGCCCGCGAGACCGTCCCGGGCACCGATGGCCCGGCATGATCGGGCTGGACACGAACGTGCTGGTGCGCTACCTGGCGCAGGACGACGCCAAACAGGCCGCCATCGCGACGCGATTGATTGAGCAGGAGCTCAGCGCAGCCCGGCCCGGCTTTGTCAGCCTGGTGGTGCTGGTGGAGACCTGCTGGGTGCTGCAGCGGCTGTACCGGGCAACCCAGTCCGAAGTTCTGGCTACGGTGCAGGACCTGCTGGAGTCGGCGCAGTTTGTGCTCGAGCAACGTTCGGTGGTCCAGGCGGCGGTGCAACGGATGCGATCGCTCCCGAGCGCAAAGGTGGGCTTTGCGGACGTGCTGGTGGTGGAGTCCGGGACGGCGCAGGGTTGTTCGCAGACGGTGACGTTCGACAAGGGCGCGGCGCGATTGGCGGGCATGGTGCTGCTGGCTTGAGGTACGACAGCGCGCGCCTGAGCGCTGCGGGAGACGATACGCTGCGGTGGCCGGCGTTCAGCAACGACGAAGACGCTCGGTGGGCGTGGTGATCGGCCTGGCGTTCGGCCAGAGGTTCCCAGCGTTATCCACAAAGCCCTACAATCTGATAATCAAATAATCAGATTCACGCCATGTCTCATCAAGTGATCAGCGCCACGACCCTGGCGCGCAATTTTTCGGAGTTCCTGAACCGGGTGCGTTACCAGGGCGTCACACTCGACGTGACCCGTGGCAGCGATGTCATCGCGTGCATCTCGCCGCCCAGCCCGGCGGGTGGCTATCCGATTGCCAAGCTGGACAGCCTGTTGGCTTCACTGCCCCGCCTGTCCGCCGACGAAGCGGCGGCATTCGAAAGCGACGTGACGGCCGTGGTCGGCAAGCTGCAGCCCGAGGGCGACCCATGGGCCTCCTGATCGACACGGACGTGCTGATCCTGGCCGACCGGGGCAGGGCCGCCCTCGACCTGGGCCGCTTTGAAGCCGAGGGCATGGCCTACATCAGCGCCATCACAGCCTCCGAGCTGTTGGTTGGCGTGCATCGCGCGCAAGACCCCGCCGTGCGCGCCCGGCGGACCGCGTTTGTGGAAAGCCTGTTGGCCGCCCTGCCGGCGCTGCCTGTCGATCTGGAGACGGCCCGGGTCCACGCCCAACTGCTGGCCCACCTGCCGGCCGGTGAGACGATGGGCGCGCACGATGCGCTGATCGGTGCGACCGCCATGCGCCATGGTTACGCCGTGCTCACGCGCAACGTCAAGGATTTCCGCAAGCTGCCGGGCCTGCGGGTGCTGGAATACACGGTGCCGGCCTGAAAGGACGCCAGCCATGATCACCCTGCACCACTGCGTCAGCGCGCGCTCGTTCCGGCCCCTGTGGCTGCTTGAAGAACTGGGCCTGCCCTACACCCTGCGCATGCTGCCGTTTCCGCCGCGCGTGCACGCCCGCCCATTTCTGGCCGACAACCCGCTGGGCACGGTGCCGTTGTTCGTCGAGGGCGACCTGCGGATGACCGAATCCAGCGCCATCTGCCAGTACCTGGCCGCGCGGCACAGCCCCGGCGCGCTCGACGTGCCGGTGGCCGACCCGGCCTTCGGCGCCTACCTGAACTGGCTGCACATGAGCGACGCCACGCTCACCTTCCCGCAGACGCTCGTGCTGCGCTACACGCATATGGAGCCGCCCGAGCGGCTGCAGCCCCAAGTGGCGTCCGATTACGCCCGCTGGTTCCTGGCGCGGCTGCGCGCGGTGGACGCCGCGTTGCAGAACGCCGAGTGGCTGTGCGCCGGTCGTTTCACCGCCGCCGACATCGCCGTGGGCTACGCATTGATGCTGGCCGGGCACCTGGGCCTGGCGGGGCAATTCCCCGAAGCGGTCGCTCACTACTGGCAGCGGCTGCAGGCCCGCGACGGCTTTCAGCGCGCGCTGGCGGCCCAGCACCAGGCCGCACTGGAGCAGGGGGTGCCCACGACCCCGGCGCCGGACATCCGGCCCGGCAGCTGACCACCGCGGGGCACTCCTGAATTGATAGCGCCTCGTGGCCGATCGGTGCTGGGAGAGGCTGGTTTTGGCTTGAAATACCCACGGAAAACGGGCATCGCCGGCCTCATCCCCAGCTTCTGTGGACAAGTTTGTGCATGGGCGCGGGGACATCGCGGCAAAGCCTTGTCTGGCGCGGCTTGCGACGCGGTGCCCGGCAAACAGGCAGGTCGCTGCCGGCGGAAAAAGCCGGATCAGGGCGCGCCCAGCAGCGCGGTCAGTTCGTCCATGTGGCCGAACAGGCGTGCGGCGCCCGCCGCCTGAAGACCGGGTGCCAGCGCCGGCGTGGGGCACAGGGCCCAGACCGTGGCGCCCGCCGCGACGCCGGCCGCGACGCCGGTGGGCGTGTCTTCGATCACCAGGCACACCCTCCCTGTGGCGCCCAGGTGCGCGGCCGCGGCCAAGTACACGTCGGGCGCGGGTTTGGAACGCGGCATCTCGTGGCCGCTGAACACGCGCCCGTCGAAATAGCGCATGAGCCCGACCTGCGTCAGCTGCATCTCGACCTTGAAGCGGTCGGCCCCGGAGGCGCAGGCGATGCGCCCGTCCATCCGCGCGTGGGCGGCCACCACGGCCTCGGGCGCGCCGTCGATCGCGGCCAACCCCTCGCGCAGCGCCTGGTTGCGCCGCGCGTAGAACGCGGCCATCCAGTCGTCGGTCACCGGCCGGCCTGTGCGCGCCGCGATGAGGGCACGCTCGTCGCGCACCGCCTTGCCGACAAAGGTGGCCATGCATTCGGCCAGCGTCATCGCCCAGCCGGCTTCTTCGAGCATGTCGCGGAGCACGCCGTTGACGATGGGTTCGCTGTCGACCAGCACGCCGTCGCAATCGAACAGGATGGCTTCAAATTTCATAGCTTCTGAAGGCCATTTGGCGCTGGGAATCGGTCATTTTGACCCTGATTTCACTCCAGGAGGTCGCCGTCGAGGTACAGCCAGCGGGCCACGCCATCCACCGGCTCACGCACGAAGCGGCTGCGCTCGTGCAGGCGCACGGCACGCCCGCCCACGCGGTGGCGCGCGACAAACTCCACCTCGGCAGCGTCCGGCCCGGTGACGCGGTGGCTGCGCACCGCCAGACCCAGCCACTTCGCCCCGGGTTCGAAATCCAGGCCGGCGGGGCGGTGCGCCGGATGCCAGGTGGCCAGCAGGTAGTCGCCCCGCTGCCGCACGAAGGCGGTGTAGCGCGATCGCATCAGCTGCTCGGCGTCGGGCACGGGGGTGTCGCCATCCAGGTAACGCCCGCAGCACGCGGCGTAAGGCACGGCGCGCCCTTTGGCGTCCGTGCGGCCGCAGGGGCAGGGCTCGGGCGCGCTCACCGCGGGCCGCTCACTTGGCTGGATGGCGGCGGGCGCGGTGTGCCTCGTAGGTCTCCACCGGCGCGGCCTGCTTCACCCACTCGGCAAAGCCACCGTCGATGTGGGCCACGTTGCGCATGCCCATGTCCTGGAGCGCCTTGGCGGCCAGCGCGCTGCGCCAGCCCGCGCCACAGAACAGGATGTATTCCTTGCCTTCGTCACCGAACACCGGCTTGTAATACGGCGAGGCCGGATCGACCCAGAACTCCAGCATGCCGCGCGGCGCGTTCACGCAGCCGGGCACCGTGCCCTCGCGTTCCAGCTCGCGCACGTCGCGAATGTCGACGATCTGGACCTTCGGGTCGTCGAGCCGCGCACGCACCTGCGCAACGGAGTAGGTGGTGATCTGGGCGTTGGCCTCGTCCACGAGCTGGCGGAATCCTTTGGTGATGGGCATGGGGGTCTCCTGGTTGATGTCGGGGCCGTCACAGCCCCCGCTGGATGATGATCTTCTGCACGTCGGACGTGCCTTCGTAGATCTGGCACACGCGCACGTCGCGGTAGATGCGCTCCACCGGGAAGTCGCTGACCACGCCGTAGCCGCCCAGGGTCTGGATCGCCACCGAGCACACGGCCTCTGCCGTTTCGCTGGCAAACAGCTTGGCCATGGCGGCTTCCTTCAGGCAGGGGCGGCCGGCGTCGCGCAGACTCGCGGCATGCCAGATCAGCTGGCGCGCGGCCTCCAGCCGCGTGGCGCACTCGGCCAGGCGGAAACCCACGGCCTGGTGGTTGAAGATGGCGGTGCCGAAACTCTGGCGCTCCTTGGCGTAGGCAATGGCCACGTCGAGCGCGCTGCGGGCCATGCCCACGCTTTGCGCGGCGATGCCGATGCGCCCGCCTTCCAGCGCGGACAGGGCGATCTTGTAGCCCTCGCCCTCCGCGCCAATCCGGTTCTCGGCCGGGATGCGGCAGGCGTCGAAGTTGATCTGCGCGGTGTCGCTGCTGTGCTGGCCGAGCTTGTCCTCCAGGCGCGCCACGGTGTAGCCGGGCGTGGACGTGGGCACCAGGAAGGCGCTCATGCCCTTCTTGCCAGCGCCCTTGTCGGTGACGGCGATGACCACCGCGACATGGCCGTTCTTGCCGCTGGTGATGAACTGCTTGACGCCGTTGATGACGTATTCATCGCCCTCACGCGTGGCGGTGGTGCGCAGCGCCGACGCATCCGAGCCCACGTGCGGCTCGGTCAGGCAGAAGGCGCCGAGCATCTCGCCGCGGGCCAACGGGGTCAGCCACTGTTTCCGCTGCGCTTCGTTGCCATAGCGCATCAGGATCGCGTTGACCGGGCAGTTGGTGACGCTGATCGCGGTGCTGGTGCCGCCGTCGCCGGCGGCGATTTCCTCCAGCACCAGCGCCAGCGTCAGGTAGTCCAGCCCGGCGCCGCCCAGGTCTTCGGGCACGCAGATGCCATAGGCGCCCAGCGCCGCCAGGCCCTGGTGGGCGTCTTTCGGAAAGTGGTGTTCCTTGTCCCAGCGCGCGGCGTTGGGCCACAGCTCGTCCTGGGCAAAGGCGCGCACGGCGTCGCGGATCATTTCCTGGTCTTGGGTGAGCAGCATGGGGTGCTTTCGTCTCGTGGGGTTGTGTTCGGCCTACCAGCTGGAATACGGCGTGCCATCGTGTTGCAGGAACCGGCCACGGTCGGCCGGCGTCAGGTGTTCGAGCGTCGCGATCATCGTGCGCACGCTCTCCATCACGGTCAGGGGGGCGCTGGCGCCACCCATGTCGGTCTGCACCCAGCCCGGGTGCATGGCCACCATCGTCACCCGGGGGTAGGCAGGCTGGGCGGCGGCGACCGCCATGTTGAGCGCGGCCTTGCTGACGCGGTACAGCCAGCAGTCGCCGCCCGCCACGCCACCGATGCGACCCATCACGCTGGAGAGAAAGGCAAAACGGCCGCCCTGCCCCTGCCGGGCAGCAGCCACCAGCGGCGCCACCTGCGGAATCACCTGCATCGCGCCGAGCACGTTGGTGCGCATGACGCGGTCGAACTCGGGCTGGGTGGGCGGCTCGGTGGCGCCGGCGCGGCTCATGACGCCGGCAACGTAGATCGCGGTGTCGATCGCTTCGCCATCGAGCTGCCAGGCCAGGCCGCTGACGCTGGCCGGCTGGGCCACGTCCACCAGCAGCACCTGTGCACCCAGTGCCTGCAGCTGCTGACGCGCCGCGTCGTCGCGCACGGTGGCGATCACGCGATCGCCACGCGCCAGGTACTGGCGCACCAGCTCCAGCCCGATGCCGCGCGAGGCGCCGATGACCAGCACGGTGCTCATCGGCGCGCTCCGGCCGCCAGCGGGCCCTTGCAAACCGCTCCCAGGGGTGTTTTCAGCATCAAAACGGCCTCATCCCAGCGTGTGATGGCCACAAGCAGCTATCAAAATCAAAGCAGCTCCAGCGCCACCGCGGTGGCCTCGCCGCCGCCGATGCACAACGTGGCCAGGCCTTTCCTGAGGCCGCGCGCCTTCAGGGCGTGGATCAGCGTGACCATGATGCGCGCACCGCTGGCACCGATCGGGTGACCGAGCGCGCAGGCGCCGCCGTTGACGTTGACGATCTCGTGCGACAGGTTCAGGTCTTTCATCAGCGCCATCGGCACCACGGCGAAGGCCTCGTTGACCTCCCACAGGTCCACGTCGGCCACGTTCCAGCCGGCCTTGTCCAGCGCCTTGCGCGTGGCGCCGACCGGCGCGGTGGCGAACCATTCGGGCTCCTGCGCATGCACTGCGTGGCTCACGATGCGCGCCAGCGGCTTGCACCCCAGTTTGGCGGCGGTGGCGGCGGTCATCATGACCAGCGCGGCGGCGCCGTCGTTGATCGAGCTGCTGGACGCGGCGGTGATGGTGCCGTCTTTCTTGAACGCCGGCTTGAGCGCGGGGATCTTGTCGAGCTTGATCTTGCCCGGACCTTCGTCCACGGAGATCACCGTGTCGCCGCCGCGGCCCTTGACCGTGACCGGCGCGATTTCGGCGGCAAAGGCGCCGGTCTCGGTGGCGGCCTTGGCGCGCTGCACGCTGGCGGTGGCGAAGGCATCCTGCTCGGCGCGGGTGAAACTGTATTTGGCGGCGCAATCCTCGCCGAAGGTGCCCATGGAGCGGCCGGGCTCGTAGGCGTCTTCAAGGCCGTCGAGCATCATGTGGTCGAAGATGCGGTCGTGGCCGATGCGGTAGCCGCCGCGGGCTTTCTGCAGCAGGTAGGGCGCGTTGGTCATGCTCTCCATGCCGCCGGCCACGACCACCTGCGCGCTGCCGGCGAGCAGCATGTCGTGCGCGAACATGGCCGCGCGCATGCCCGAACCGCACATCTTGCTCATCGTCACCGCGCCCGCGCTCTTGGGCAGGCCGCCCTTGAAGCCGGCCTGGCGCGCCGGCGCCTGGCCCTGGCCGGCCATCAGGCAGTTGCCGAAGATCACTTCGTCCACCTGCTCGGGCCGGATGCCGGCGCGCTCGACCGCGGCCTTGATGGCCACGCCACCCAGGTCGTGGGCAGCCAGCGAGGCAAAGTCGCTCTGGAAGCTGCCCATGGGGGTGCGGGCAGCGCTGACGATCACGATGGAATCACTCATTTCGGGTCCTTTCAAGTCAAAAAACACCATCAAAACAGCCCCATCCCAGCGTGGAATGGCCATGGCCAGCTACAAAATTCATACCGCTCATGCCAGCTCAACGGTCTGCGCCATCACATCCGCCGGGCAGCGAAAGCGCTTGTCCGGGTCGTAGGGAAACACGTCGTACACATGCCCCTGGCGGATGCGGGCCTGGTGGCCCTGCCAGAATGCCGCGTCCAGCAGGTCGGCGTGGTGGCGCATGAACACCTCGCGCACGCGGGGATTGCCCAGCAGGAAGGGGCCGAAGGTCTCTGGGAACACGTCGCGCGGGCCGACGCTGTACCAGACTTCGCCGCTCATTTCCTCTTCCTCGTTGCGCGGGGCCGGCACGCGGCGGAAGTTGCAGTCGGTGACGTATTCGATCTCGTCGTAGTCGTAGAACACCACCTTGCCGTGGCGCGTGATGCCGAAGTTCTTCCACAGCATGTCGCCGGGGAAGATGTTGGCGGCCACCAGGTCCTTGATGGCGTTGCCGTATTCGATGACCGCGTGCTCGATCTGCTCCTGGGCACGGCGCAGCGCGCCGTCGCTGGCGCCGCTGCCGGGTCGCAGCACGTCGAAGCACTCCTGCAGGTGGATGTTCAACGGGATCATGCGCCGCTCGATGTAGAGGTGCTTGAGGATCAGCTCGGTGTGGCCGTCGCCGTCGCGGTCGGAGATCTCGACCTGGCTGGGCGCAAACTGCTTCAGCTCGGCGACCAGCGCGGGGTCGAAGCGGTCGAACGGAAACGCCACTTCGGAAAACTCCAGCGTGTCGGCCATGCGCCCCACCCGGTCGTGCTGCTTGACCAGCAGGTACTTGCCGCGGATCTGCTCGCGGGTGGTGTCCTTCTGCGACGGGTAGAAATCCTTGATGACCTTGAACACGAACGGAAAGCTCGGCAGGTCGAACACCAGCATCACCATGCCCTTGATGCCGGGCGCGATGCGGAAGGCGTCGGTGCTGTGGCGCAGGTGGTACAGGAAGTCGCGGTAGAACAGGGTCTTGCCCTGCTTGGCCAGGCCCAGCGCGTTGTAGAACTCGGCCCTGGGCTTGCGCGGCATCAGGCTGCGCAGGAACTGCACGTAGGCCGAGGGCACCTCCATGTCGACCATGAAATAGGCCCGCGCGAACGAAAACAAAATCAGCAGGTCGTCCTCGCCGTGCAGCAGCGCATCGATGACCAGGCGGCCATCGGCGGCGTGCAGGATCGGCAGCGCAAACGGCAGCTCCCGAAAACCGTTGACCAGCTTGCCCACCACGTAGGCGCCCTTGTTGCGGTAGAACAGGCTGGACAGCACCTGGATCTGGAAATTGGCGCGCAACGGCACCGCTCCGAAGCGCTGGCGCAGCGCGGCCTCGACGCACGCGGTGTCGCGGTCGAAATCTTCGAAGGCGACCCGCAGGCCGAAATCGCGCACCAGGCGGCGGATTTCACCGAGCAGGGTGTCCCGCGTCGGGTAATAGGCCCGGTAGGTGGCGCCGGTGGCGGGGTTTTCCGGCTCGATGTATTCGGTGCTGATGGCCGGACGCACGAAGATGAAGTCGTTCTGGAAATAGCTGCGGTGCAGGATCTTGGTGGTGACCGAGTTGAAGAAGGTCTCGGCCAGTTCGGGCTGGCGGTGGTCCACCAGCAGGCCGATGTAGTGCAGCTTGACCTGCTGCCACACCGCCATCGGCTGGGCCGCGGCCTTGAACTCGCGTTCGAGCCGCATCACGCACTCGCGCACCCGCAGGTCGTAAAACTCGATGCGCTCGCGCTGCGCGCGCTGCTGGCCGTGCCAGTCGGCCGTCTCGAAGCGGTGGCGCGCGCGCGCCGACTCGGCGCGGAACAGGCGGTAGTGCCGGTTGAAGCCGTCGATCATCGCCCGGGCGATGTCAATCGCCAGCGGTGAATCGAGCGTCTGCAGCAGCATGGCCGGTCAGGGACGGACGATGACCGCCCTGGGGTAGCGCTTGAGGGCATTGCGGAAGGTCTCGACCACGGTCTCGGCCCGGTTCATCGACACGCCCAGGTCCTTGAGCAGGCCGTCGGCCAGCCCGTACACCAGGCCATGCACCGCCACCTTCTGCCCCCGGGCCCAGGCGTCCTGCAGCACGGTGCTGGTGGCCACATGGCCGACCTGCTCGATCACGTTGACCTCGACCAGCGCGTCTTCCTGCGCCTGGGCGTCCAGATGGTCCAGGCGCTTGCGGTGGCGCAGGCGCACGTCGCTGACATGGCGCAGCCAGTTGTCCACGAGCCCGACACGGGTGCCGTTGAGCGCGGCGCGCACGCCGCCGCAGCCGTAGTGGCCCACCACCATGATGTGCTCCACCTTGAGGTGATCCACCGCGAACTGGATCACCGACAACGCGTTGAGGTCCGACGGCACCACCACGTTGGCCACGTTGCGATGCACGAACACCTCGCCCGGCTCCAGGCCGGTGATCTGGTTGGCCGGCACCCGGCTGTCGGAACAGCCGATCCACAGGTACTTGGGCGTCTGTTGCTGGGCCAGGTCGCTGAAGAAGTTGGGGCGCTGCTGGACCATGCGGGCGGCCCACTCGCGGTTGTTGGCGATGAGGTCTTGAATGCTGGAAGTCATGGGTGCATGGTATCGGTGGCGCAAGACGCCGGCCTGACAGAGCGGTACCGGCCGGCCCGCACGCGGGGCTTACATCGTCTCGGCGAACAGCTCGCGCCCGATCAGCATGCGGCGGATCTCGCTGGTGCCGGCGCCGATCTCGTACAGCTTGGCGTCGCGCCACAGGCGGCCCAGCGGGTATTCGTTGATGTAGCCGTTGCCGCCGAAGATCTGCACGCCCTCGCCGGCCATCCAGGTGGCTTTTTCGGCGCACCAGAGGATGACCGAGGCGCAGTCCTTGCGCACCTGGCGCACGTGCTCGGTGCCCAGCAGGTCGAGGTTCTTGGCCACGGTGTAGGCAAAGCTGCGGCCGGCCTGCAGCACGGTATACAGGTCGGCCACCTTGCCCTGGATGAGCTGGAACTCGCCGATGCTCTGGCCGAACTGCTTGCGGTCGTGGATGTAGGGAATCACGTTGTCCATCACCGCCTGCATGATGCCCAGCGGGCCGCCCGTCAGCACGGCGCGCTCATAGTCCAGGCCGCTCATCAGCACCTTGGCGCCGTTGTTCAGACCGCCGAGGATGTTCTCCGCCGGCACCTCGACGTTGTTGAACACCAGCTCGCCGGTGTGGCTGCCGCGCATGCCCAGCTTGTCCAGCTTCTGGGCGATGGAAAAGCCCTTCATGCCCTTTTCGATCAGGAAGGCGGTCACGCCGCGCGCGCCCAGTTCGGGCTCGCTCTTGGCGTAGACCACCAGGGTGTCGGCGTCGGGGCCGTTGGTGATCCACATCTTGCTGCCGTTGAGCACGAAGTAACCGCCCTTGTCCTCGGCCTTGAGCTTCATGCTGATGACGTCGGAGCCGGCGCCGGGCTCGCTCATGGCCAGCGCGCCCACGTGCTCACCGCTGATGAGTTTGGGCAGGTATTTGGCCTTCTGGGCCTCGGTGCCGTTGCGGTTGATCTGGTTCACGCACAGGTTGGAATGTGCACCGTAGCTCAGCCCGACCGAGGCGCTGGCGCGGCTGATCTCTTCCATGGCCACCATGTGGGCGAGGTAGCCCATGTTGGCGCCGCCGTACTGTTCGGGCACCGTGATGCCGAGCACGCCGAGTTCACCCATCTTGCGCCAGCAGTCCATCGGGAACTGGTCGTCGCGATCGATCTGTGCCGCGCGCGGGGCGATTTCCTCCTGGGCAAATTCGCGCACCGCGTCGCGCAGGGCGTCGATGTCTTCGCCGAGCTGGAAATTGAGTCCGGGCAGGTTGTTCATGGCAGGGGGTCTCCGTTTGGGTTGCGTGGGGATGAAGCTTGGGGATCGGTCGTTGCGGTGGGGGCTGACTGGACGCTGAAGGCCCGGTGCGCGACGCTCGACGGTTTCCTAGTAATTCTTGGGCACGGGCACCAGGGTCTGTTGCATCACGGCGCAGGGGGAGGTCCGGCCCTCGTCGTCCACGTGCACCACCTCGGCGGTGGTCACGATGATGCGTTTGCCGCCTTTGACGACGCGACCGGTGGCCCGCAGTTCGCCGCCTTTGAAGCTGCCGAGAAAGTTGATCTTGTATTCGACCGTGACGACCTCGGAGCCCTCGGGCGCCACCGTGAGGGCCGCGTAGCCGCCGGCGATGTCGGCCACCGCGCCCATGGCACCGCCGTGGAAGCCGTCCTGCTGCTGTGTGACCTTGTCGGAATACGGCAGCACCAGCTCGACCAGGCCCTGTTCGACCTTCAGCAGCCGCGCGTCCAGATGCTGCATCATGCCCTGGCGCTCGAAGCTCTTCTGCACGCGCTCAAAAATGGCGGTCATGGCGCTTCTTTCGTGGTGCCGGCCGACTCGGCGCGGGTTTCGAGGCGCCCCAGCAGGGTTCGCGCCTCTTTCTCGTGGACCTTGACCTCGTTGAGGTTGGCCTGGACCTCGGCCAGCTGCTCCTCGAGTTGGCGCCGGTGTGCGGCCAGCACCACCAGGAACTTGCGCAGCTGCGGCCCGGTGTCGCGCGGGCTGTCGTACATGTCGATCAGCTCCTTGGCCTCCGACAGCGACAGGCCCAGCCGCTTGGCGCGCAGCGTCAGCTTCAGGCGCGTGCGGTCGCGCGGCGAATACACCCGGCTGCGCCCGCCCGGGCCTGAGCGCGCCGGCTCCAGCAGGCCCATGTCCTCGTAGAAGCGGATCGCCCGCGTCGTGAGGTCGAATTCCCGCGCAAGATCACTGATGCTGTAGGTCGTGGGCATGCCAGCGTTCCGAAGAAGGAATCAACGAGGTGACGGCACGGCGCGCATGAAGCCGCTCCGGTCGCCGTCATCGTTGACGTTTACGTAAACGTCAATTATGGACGAAAACAGACCGAGGCAGCCGCCAGCGCCCGCGCCGGCTCCCGGTCGCCAGGGCCCGCCGGGCTTACCAGTGTGGCACCGGGTGCTGGCGCAGTTCGCCGCGCAGTGCGCCGTAGTCGGGCACGACCGACTCGACCGTGTCCCAGAAGCGCGGGCTGTGGTCCATCACGCGCAGGTGGCTGAGCTCGTGGACCACCACGTAGTCGATCACCGGCTGGCGCAGGTGCACGAGTCGCCAGTTCAGGCGGATCGAGCCGTCGGCGCTCGCACTCCCCCAGCGTGTGCCCGCGTTCGACAGGCTCAGCCGCTTCCAGCGCACGCCCAGTTGCGGCGCGAAATGGTCGAGGCGCTCGACGAAGCAGCGGTGGGCCTGGCGCATCAGCCAGGCCTGGACGGCATCGCGGATCTGCGGGGCGCCCGCGCCGTGGGGCAGGGCCACCAGCAGCGCACGGCCCGCTTCGCCGTCGTGCAGTTGCGCGCCCGCCGACTTGAAGCCGTGGCCGGGCTCCAGCACCAGGCGCAGCGGCGCGCCGAGAAACGGAATCTCCGCGCCGTCGCGCCATTCGATGCGCGCAGCGTGCGAGCGGCGCTGGCGCTCGTGCGCCTCGCCGAGCTTGCGCAGGATCCAGGCGCCCTTGTCTCGCAGCGCGGCGTCCACTTCGTGCAGCGGCGCCCAGGTGGGAGCCCGCACCGACAGGCCGTCGGGCCCGACGGAGAAGCCGATGGTGCGGCGTTTGCCGCGTCGGAACTCGAAGCCGATCTGGGCGCCGGCGAGCAGGATCGTGCGGTTGGCGCGTGGATGGTGAAAGCCAACTTGCTCCGGTGGCGGGTGGGACAGCACCGGCGCACTCCCGCCAAACGCTCCTGTTTCAATAGCTGGCGATGGCCTGCTGACGCTGGAAACCGGGTTGTTCTTGTCTGAAAACGCGGGATTTTCACGGCCTGGCGCCTCGGTACGCGGCGAAAGCACCGCGTCGAACAGGTCCAGTGTGAACTGGAGCATCGGGCGCATCAGCGCGCGCTCAGGCTGGTGGCGAAGGCGCCGAGGTCCGCATGCACCCGCGTGCCCGCCGGCAAGCCCTCGGGCAGGGTCTCCAAGGTCAGGCCGCTGGCTTTGCCGGTGAGCACCAGGTGCGGCTCGCAACCGGCGGCCTGGGCCGCGATCAGGTGTTCCAGGTTGTCGCCGCACGCGGCCACGCCCTGCAGGTCGATGCCGTAGCGCTCGCCGATCTGCTCGAACAGCCCTGGCAGGGGCTTGCGGCAGGTGCAGGCATCGTCGGCCGTGTGCGGGCAATAGAACACCGCGTCCACCCGCGCGCCCACCGCCGCCAGCATCTTGTGCATGCGGGCATGGATGGCGTTGAGCGTGGCCACGTCGATGAGCCCGCGCCCGAGCACCGGCTGGTTGCAGGCGATCACCACGTGGTAACCGGCGTGGTTGAGCCGCGCGATGGCATCGAGCGCGCCGGGCAGCGGCGTCCAGTCGTCGGCCGAAGTGATGTAGGGGTCGCCCTCGGCATTGATCGTGCCGTCGCGTTCCAGGATGACCAGTTTCATCGCGCGCTCCTTCAAGGTGTGCGGTCTTGCGCGGGACCACGTCGTGCCAGGGCGGACGCGACCTTCGGCCTCATTCAGGCCAACCGAGACAGGTCTGCCACGCGGTTCATGGCCTGGTGCAGGCTCTTGAGCAGTCCCTGGCGGTTCAGGCGCAGGTCCATCTCGTCGGCGTTGACCATGACGTCGTCAAAGAAGGCATCGACCGCCGAATGCAGCGCGGCGAGGGTCTGCAGCGAAGCCGTGTAGTCGCCGGCGTCGAACAACGCGTTGGCCTCGGGCACGAAACGCGCCATCGCGGCGTGCAACTGTTGCTCGGCAGGCTCTTTCAGCAGCTGCGGATTGACATGGGCGTCGACCTCGTCGGCCTTTTTCAGGATGTTGCCGATGCGTTTGTTGGCCGCGGCCAGCGCCGGGCTCTCGGGCAGCGCGGCAAATGCGCGCACCGCCGCCAGCAGGCGCGCCACCTGGCCCAGCCGCTGCGGCCGCAGCGCCAGCACCGCGTCGACTTCCTGCGCCGAATAGCCCTGTTCGCGCAGGGCGCCGGCCAGGCGGTCGTAGATGAAATCGGTCAGCGCGCCCGATGGGTCGCTGATCCGGTTGCCAAACGCCGGAACCGCACCGGCCACCAGGGGGGCGAGATCGAGCGGCAAGTCCTTTTCGATCAGCATGCGGATCAGGCCCAGCGCATGGCGGCGCAGCGCAAACGGGTCCTTGTCGCCGGTGGGCAGGTTGCCGATGCCGAACATGCCGACCAGCGTTTCGAGCTTGTCGGCCAGCGCCACGACCACACCTGCCTGGCTGCGCGGCAGCTCGTCGCCCGCGAAGCGCGGCTTGTAGTGGTCTTCGATCGCGAAGGCAATGTCTTCGGACAGGCCGTCGTGGCGCGCGTAGTAGCCGCCCATGATGCCCTGCAGTTCGGGGAATTCGCCCACCATGTCGGTCAGCAGGTCGGTCTTGGCCAGGCGCGCCGCGGTGTCGGCGCTCTGGGCCAGCACGTCGCCGCCGGGCTGCTGGCCCGACTGCGCGAGCAGGCCGGCAATCCCGCGGGCAATCGCCCGCACACGCTCCACGCGCTCGCCCTGTGTACCCAGCTTGTTGTGGTAGACCACCTTGGTCAGGCCGTCGACACGGCTCTCCAACGTCTTCTTGCGATCCTGGTCGAAGAAGAACTTGGCATCGGCCAGGCGCGGGCGCACCACGCGCTCGTTGCCGCCGATCACGGCACTGGCATCCTGCGGGTTGATGTTGCTGACCACCAGGAAGCGGTTGGTCAGCTTGCCCGCCGCGTCAAGCAGCGGGAAGTATTTCTGGTTGGCCTTCATCGTGAGGATCAGGCACTCCTGCGGCACGTCGAGGAACTGCGGCTCGAACTCGCAGACCAGGACGTTCGGGCGCTCGACCAGCGCGGTCACCTCGTCCAGCAGGCCCTCGTCCTCGATCGGGCGGCAGCCGCCGCCCACGCGCTCGGCGGCCGCGGCGAGCTGGCGCGCGATCTCGGCGCGCCGCTCGGCGAACGACGCGATCACCGCACCGTCACGGCGCAGCGTGTCGGCGTAGGCGTCGGCGTCGGCGATCACCACCGGCGAGACCGCCGCCTCGAAGCGATGGCCTTGCGTGGTGTGCCCGGCGCTCAGGCCCAGCGCCTTGACCGGCACCACGGTGCTGCCATGCAGGGCCACCAGGCTGTGCGCGGGGCGAACGAAATTCACGCTGCTCCAGCCGGGCAGTTCGCAGTCGGTCTCCAGCTGGTAGCTCATGACCTTGGGGATGGGCAGCTTCGCGATTGTTTCGTCGAGCGCCTTCTGCAGGCCGGTGTCCAGCGTGGCGCCGGTGACCAGGCTGTCGTAGAACAGCGCCTCGGCCTTGCCGTCGGGCGCACGCTTGAGCGAGGCCGCCAGCGCCGCGGGGTCGGAGACATCGGCGCCCAAGGCAGCCAGCTTCTTGAGCAGCGCCGGGGTCGGATGGCCGGCGGCGTCCAGGCCGACGGCCACGGGCATCAGCTTCTGTTGCACCGCCTTGTCCTCGGCCTTGAGCCAGACGTGGCTGATGTGCGCTGCCAGACGGCGCGGCGAGGCAAACGGCGTCACCACGGTGTCACCGGACGTCAGCCCCTGGGCCTTGAGCTGGTCGGCCAGCACGCCGGCAAACGATTCGCCCAGCTTTTTCAGGGCCTTGGGCGGCAGCTCTTCCACAAACAGTTCAACAAGCAGGTTTTGGGTTGTCATGGTGTTCTCACGCTGCCTTTTTGCTCATCTGTTGCACCCACTCGCGCGGCGCCATCGGGAAACCGAGGCGTTCGCGGCTGTCGTAGTAGCTCTGGGCCACGGCGCGGGCCAGGTTGCGGATGCGGCCGATGTAGGCGGCGCGTTCGGTCACGCTGATGGCGCCGCGCGCGTCCAGCAGGTTGAAGGTGTGTGCGGCCTTGAGCACCTGTTCATAGGCCGGCAGTGCGAGCTGCTGCTCCATCAGTTGTTTGGCCTGCTTTTCGTGGGCGCCGAACGCGGTGAACAGGAAGTCGGCGTCGGAATGCTCGAAGTTGTAGGCCGACTGCTCCTGCTCGTTCTGCAGGTAGACGTCGCCGTAAAGGATCTGGCCCCCACGCTCGCCCGCTGCGCGTGGTTCGCTGCCCCCCGAGGGGGCTGGATCGGTTTGGGAGCGGCCCGGCGTCGATCCGGTCTCCGTCCACACCAGGTTGTAGACGTTGTCCACGCCCTGCAGGTACATGGCCAGGCGCTCCAGCCCGTAGGTGATCTCGCCGGTGATCGGCCGGCAGTCGATGCCGCCGACCTGCTGGAAGTAGGTGAACTGCGTCACCTCCATGCCGTTGAGCCAGACCTCCCAGCCCAGGCCCCAGGCGCCCAGCGTGGGGTTCTCCCAGTCGTCTTCCACAAAGCGGATGTCGTTTTTCTTCAGGTCGAAACCGAGCGCCTCCAGGCTGCCGAGGTACAGCTCCAGGATGTTGCTCGGCGCCGGTTTCAGCACCACCTGGTACTGGTAGTAATGCTGCAGGCGGTTGGGGTTTTCGCCGTAGCGGCCGTCCTTGGGCCGGCGGCTGGGCTGCACATAGGCGGCCTTCCAGGGCTCGGGGCCGAGGGCGCGCAGGAAGGTGGCGGTGTGGCTGGTTCCCGCGCCCACCTCCATGTCATAGGGCTGCAACAGCGCGCAGCCCTGGGCGTCCCAGTAGGACTGCAGCTTGAGGATGATTTGTTGGAAGGTGAGCATGGGTACAGGGTCCAGGGCAGAGGCCTGCCGCATCCGGCGCGACAGACCCGTTCACGTCGCAGGCCGCGAAAACCCTTGATTTTACGGGGCGCGAGGGCGCGCAGGCTGAGCGCGCGACCCGGTAGCGGTCGGCTCGCCGGCATGCGGAATTTCGTGCTCAGTCCGGTGCGCGGCGCGCCTGCCACGCCGCGGCGGCCAGCACCGCCAGCGCCAGCGCCCAGAGCGGCCCCAGTCCCAGCCACGACACCCAGCTCGCATAGGGGGTGTTGCCACTGCGGCCTTCCACTTTTCCCTCAACTGCGCCGCGCGTGAGCCGTGGCAGGCTGGCGACCACCTCGCCATGGTGGTCGATGATCACGGTGGCGCCGGTGTTGGTGGCGCGCAGCATCGGCCGCTGGAACTCCAGCGCGCGCATGCGCGAGATCTGCAGGTGCTGGTCGATGGCCACGCTGTCGCCGAACCACGCGATGTTGCTGACGTTGACCATGACCGTGGGCGCGCGCCCGGGGTCTGCGAAACGTGCACCGAGCTCTTCGCCGAACAGGTCTTCGTAACAGATGTTGGGCGCCAGCCGCTGCCCCTTCCAGTCGAACGAGGGCTGGGCCAGACCGCCGCGCCGGAATTCGCCCAGCGGGATGTTCATCAGGTCCAGGAACCACTGGAAGAACGGCGGGATGAACTCGCCGAAGGGCACCAGGTGGTGCTTGTCGTAGCGCTGGACTTCTTCCTGACCTGGCTTGATTCCGGCCACCGAATTGGTGTAGCCGTCGCGGGCATTGCCCAGCGGGATGCCGATCAGCGCGGCGCGATCCCGGCTGCGGAAGTGCGCCTGCAGGCTCTCCCAATAACCTGGCGGCAACTGACGGGGCAGCACGGGCAAGGCTGTCTCGGGCGCCACCGTCAGCGCGGAGCGACTGTCCACCAGCGCCGCGCCGTACCAACGCAGCGCGTCGTCCACGCCGGTACCGGGCACAAACTTCTGATCCTGCGGGATGTTGCCTTGCAACAGGGTCACGTCCAGGTGGCCCGCGCTGTGCGTGAACGACGGCATAACCCACCGCGCGCCCATCGGCACCAGCAGCACCACCAGCGCCAGAGCCGCCACGCGCCGCAGCCGGCCCTGCGGGCTGGCCACCAGCCCGACCGTCATGAACGCCGCCCAGGCCGCCACCGCACCGATGCCGTAGACGCCCACCCACGGTGCGTAGCCAGCAAGCGGTCCCACGGTGTGCGCGTAGCCGCCCGCGCCCCAGGGGAAACCGGTCAGCCAGCGCCCCCGAGCGAGTTCGGCCAGGGTCCATGCAACTGCAAAAACAAGAGCTGCCCATGACCATCTGGCGCTGGGAATGGCCAGAAAAAGCCTGAAAAACACGGCACAGGCCGCCGCGTAGTACAGCGCGAGCGCCGCAGCAAGTGCCAGCACCGCCAAGGCTGCCAGCGGCGCGGCCAGGCCGCCGTATGTGTGCATCGAGATGAACAGCCACCAGAACGTGCCGCACAACCAGGCGGTGGCGAACACCCAGCCCAGCCAGGCCGCGCCACGCCAATCCGATTGCCAGGCGGGCCGTCGCCGCGTGTCGCTCCAGGTGCTGCTGCTCCACGAAGCCAGGTTGCCCGCGCAGCCATGGAGCTGCCAGCCCAGCACCGACAGGCTCAGAACCTGCAACCACCAAAGGGGCTGGCCACTGCCCGGAACCGCCACAGCCAGCGCCTGGGCCAGCCCGGCCAGCAGCACCGACACGGTGGGCAGGAGCCGCGCACGCATGCGGGCGCAGACCGGGTCAGCGCGGCGCGGCCGGAGGGCTCACCGGCGACACCTTGAACCAGCGCACCGCGCCACCACGCGTGTGCTGCACCGTGAAGCCCAGTCCGGCCAGCACGTGGTGCTCGCCGCGCTTGGGCACGTGGCCCATCTCGTGCGCGATCAGGCCGCCGATGGTGTCGAACGCCTCGTCCGGATCGGTGCTGGCGATGCGCACGCCAAAGGCTTGCTCGACGCGTTCGATGGCGGTGTTGCCGCTGACGCGGAAACTGCGGTCGGGCAAACCGAAGATATCGCCATCGTCCTCGGCCACATCGAACTCGTCCTCGATCTCGCCGACGATCTGCTCCAGCACGTCTTCGATCGTGATCAGGCCGGCGGTACGGCCGAATTCGTCGATCACGATGGCCAAATGGTTGCGGTTGCCACGGAAGTCGCGCAGCAGGTCGTTGAGCCCCTTGCTCTCCGGCACGAAGACCGCCGGGCGCAACAGGGTGCGGATGTTGAGTTCGGGCGCGCGCTGCAGCTTGAGCAAATCCTTGGCCATGAGGATGCCGATGATGTTCTCGCGATCGCCCTCGAACACCGGAAACCGCGAATGCGCGGTGTCGATCACCAGATGCAACAGCACGTCCAACGACGCGGCAATGTCGATCAGGTCCATGCGGGGCGCTGCCACCATCACGTCGCCCGCCGTCATGTCGGCCATGCGGATCACGCCTTCGAGCATGGCGCGGCTTTCGGCGTTGATGACGTGGTTGTCCTCGGCCTCGACCAGCGTCTCGATCAGCTCCTCGGGTGAATCCGGTCCGGGGTGGATGAATTCGGCCACCTTCTGGAGAAAGGAGCGCTTGTCTTCGCGTCCGACCGAACGCGCAGGGTGGGGATCAGACACAGCCGGGGGGTGCAGGACGTGCGGTGGTTGCGAAAGCGCAAGGATAGCGGAAACCGCAGCCGCGCTTCAACGGGCCCGCGACGGCCGCGTGTTCAACCCGGCGGTCCGCCTCTAACCAGCGCGCGGCGGCGGGCCCTCGCGACCGGCCTCGCCGCCCCGAACGGGTCGGGTGACGAAGTCGTGAAGGCGTTTTCGCTGCGCCTTGACCAGGTAGTCGGCTTCGGCGATGTTCTGCTCGACCAGTTCCGTAACGTGCGTGTCCAGGTTGGCGGGCGGCAGGCTCAGGTGCGCCTCGCTTTCCACGCCATCACGCATCACAGTGGCGCCTGCCTTGCGCGCGATGCCGAGCATGGTGGTGTTTTCGGTCAGGGCATGGATGAAGATCGCCGTCACGCCCTGGTTGCGTGCGTGCATCACGGCGCGATCGAAGAGGCGCGCGCCATAGCCACGCCCGCGGGCATGGGGCAGCACCGAGACGCCGAACTCGGCACAGAACGCGCGCTGCGGATCGACGGCGTACGCCAGGTGGGCCATGGCGATCAGCTCCAGCTTGCGGTTGTAGATGCCGAAGATATCGTCGCGCTCAAAGTCCAGTCCGGTGATGTAGCGGCGGATCTGCTCGTCGGACGCTGCGTAGCCGAAGCGCAGGTAGCGATCCTGCCGCTCCAGCGCCAGCAGGTGATCGACCATGCGCTCACGCTCTGATGGGCCAATCGAGCGGATCGGCACCAGGGCCAGCGCGTGGCGGCCTGTGCTGGCCTGGGACGCATCGGCAGCGTCGCCGGCCGGCGCCATGGGGCGCAACAGCTCGCGACCGGCGTCCAGCGACGCCTTCAGGAGGGCTTTGGGTTGAACCATGAAACCAATATAAGGGTTTTCCCTAGGTGCCGCACTCCACAGCCTCGTCTCTGAACCCGAGGCAGAGAGTTTTTCGACCAATAAATCCGGTCGAATCAGCTTGAAGCCAGCTTCGAAAGGCCACCAGCAGCTATCATAATAATAGCATTTCAATCGATGCTGCAGTCGTCGTTCAGCCGAAAAGTGTGGTTTTCAGGCCGCAAGTGGGCCCGGCGCCCGCCTCGCCCAGATCAAGGCAAGGGCATGACCGTGGTCGATTTGACCCGTTCCATCACGAAACTGGTGCGGCAATCCTGCACGCTCGGGTGTTTGAGCAGGGTGTCCATCATGAACCGGGAATACGCCGCCATGTCGGCCACCACCAAGCGCAGCAGAAAGTCCATCTCGCCGGTGAGTGCCGAGCACTCCACCACCTCGGGCCAGGCCTGAACGCTGGCGCGAAACAGGTCCATGGGCGTGCGTTTGGCGCTTTCGGCACGTTTTTCGAGCTGCACGTTGATGTAGGCGGTAAGACCGAGGCCAACGGATTCGGGCTTGACCAGCGCCACGTAGCGGTCGATCACGCCGGCAGCCTCCAGCCGCTTCACCCGGCGCAACACCGCGCTCGGCGACAAGCCCACCGATGCCGCGATGTCGTCGTAGGTGGCGCGGCCATCAGCCTGCAGGTGGCCCAGGATCTGGCGGTCGAGCTTGTCAGGTGTTTCCATTTTGACAATTTTGCATGAATCTTGCGCATCAACCGCTACATGCGCTTCAATTCGCATGAAACGTGATCGCATGCGCCGATACAGTCAGTCGACCACCAAAACCGGAGACAAACCATGCTGCCAACCACCTCACATGCCAACGGATCGCCTCCCGTCTGGGACAACCCCATGGGCACCGACGGCTTCGAATTCATCGAGTACGCCGCGCCCGACCCGGTGGCCATGGGCGCGCTGTTCGAGCGCATGGGCTTCAAGGCGATTGCGAAGCACCGCCACAAAGCCGTGACGCTGTACCGGCAGGGCGGCATCAACTTCATCCTGAACGCCGAGCCCGATTCGTTCGCGCAGCGTTTCGCGCGCCTGCACGGTCCCAGCATCTGCGCCATCGCGTTCCGCGTGCAGGACGCCAAGGCGGCCTACGAGCGTGCGCTGTCGCTGGGGGCCTGGGGTTACGCCGGGCAGGCGGGCCCGGGCGAGCTGAACATTCCGGCGATCAAGGGCATTGGCGACTCGATCATCTACTTCATCGACCGCTGGCGCGGCAAGAACGGCGCCAAAGACGGCGACATCGGCAACATCGGTTTCTACGACGTGGATTTCGAGCCCCTGCCCGGTGCGGAGCTGAACCCGGCGGGTTTCGGCATGACCGTGATCGACCACCTGACGCACAACGTGCACCGCGGCCGCATGGGTGAGTGGGCCAGCTTCTACGAGCGCATCTTCAACTTCCGCGAGGTGCGCTACTTTGACCTGGAAGGCCAGCAGACCGGCATCAAGAGCAAGGCCATGACCAGTCCTTGCGGCAAGATCCGCATCCCGATCAACGAAGAGGGCAACGACAAGGCCGGCCAGGTGCAGGAGTACCTGGACCGCTACCACGGCGAGGGCATCCAGCACATTGCGCTGGCCACCGAGAACCTGTACGACACGGTGGACGCACTGCAGCTCGGCGGCATGACGCTGCTGACCACCAGCGACACCTATTACGAGCTGCTGGACCAACGCATTCCCGGCCACGGCGAAGACCTCGAAGCCCTGCGCCAGCGCAACATCCTGGTCGATGGCACCCCGAGCGAGCTGTTGCTGCAGATCTTCAGCGAGAACCAGCTGGGGCCGATCTTCTTCGAGTTCATCCAGCGCAAGGGCAACGAGGGTTTCGGCGAGGGCAACTTCAAGGCCCTGTTCGAGACCATGGAACTGGACCAGATGCGACGTGGGGTGCTGAAGGGCTGACGACAGCACCGCACCACAAACCATGCGGCGAGGGCACGCCGGTGACCGGGCCACAAAGGCGGCGGAAAAAGAAGGCGTCCGAGCTTCAGTGCCCCAGTGCCAGCAACTCCGCCGAATCCAACGCGCCTGAGCGTCCCGGCAAGGACAACAGCGCGCGCCGGCCGACCTGCACCCCGCCCGTGATCCCGCGCAGCATGGCCAGACTCGCGGCAATGGGCCAGCCCATGGAGCAGGCCTGCTTCTGCAGCAGCATGGTGGCGGTCACCACGTCGCCGACAGGCAAGGTCTGCGGCGCTGCGTCGTGCAAGGGATCCTGGAGCCTGGCGAGCGTGACCGGGCCGCTGTGCAAGGCCACGTTGACTTCGAAACGCGGGAGCTGGCGTTCGGGGTAACGTTCGTCCAGGTACTGGCGGATGCCGCGCGCCGAATCGGCCAGACCGAGCGCCGCGCGCGCGGCGCGCAGGCCGTGGCTGACCGAGCGGGTGTCGGCCGCGTCCACATAGATGGCCAGCAAGCCCTCGCCGACGAACTGCATGTGGCGCGCGCCAAACAGGTAGACCGTGTCGCCGGCGCTGCCATAAAAGCGCTTCACCAGTTCGGCCAGCTCCTGGCTGTTCAAGCGCTCCGACACGGCGGCGTAGTTCGGGATGTCCACGAACAGCACCGTCGCCTCGGCAAACCGCTCGTCCGCATCGCTGCCGCTGGCGGAAGGCCAACGTTCGCTCAGAGCCTTGGCCAGGCGTCGTTCATACAGTTTTGACAGTTCACGCGTCTGCGTTTCAAGGGCGGTCCGCACGGCCTCGTCAACCGCGAGGTCTTTCGACGCCGCATGGATGTCGCGTTTGCGCAGTTGCGCATTGACCGCTTCGCGCAGCTCCGCCGGCCGGAACGGCTTGGTGATGAAATCGTCCGCTCCCGCGGTCATGCCGATACGCATGTGCACGCGTTCATGCAGGGATGTGAGCAGAATCACTGGGACGCCCGAAAGCCGTGGATGGCGGCGCACGGATGCGAGCATTTCAAACCCGTTGATACCCGGCATCTGGACATCGCTGATGATCAGGTCTGGCGGCCGCGACTCGAGCAGGGCCAGCCCTTTTGCAGCGTCCTCGGCGGAAACCACCTCGTGGCCCTCCTTTCGAAGAACAGACGCAATGAGCGTGCGCGTGCCCGCGTCGTCCTCCATCACCACAATCAATGCCATTCGACGTCCTGTTCCTTTGCCCGCATGGCCACTACGACGGTCATCACCATCAACCCACCCGATCGGTGCGCGGCTCCCCAGCGCTGTAAAAGCCTCATGATGCCCGAATCAGGTCCAGACAGATATCCATCACCTGCTGGTTGGCCGTCAGTTCGACATGACCCAGGCCCGACACCAACCGGTTGTCGGCACCTTTGAGGGTCGCCGTGCTGGCCGGAAAGACGATGTTGTCGCAGTTGCTGTACAAGCAGGTGAACCGGGTTGCGAGCCCCCGCGGTTCACCGGCTGATAGCGCTTGCAGCCACGGGCTCGCGCGGCGCATCTGCCGGCCGTTGGGCGCCCGGGCAAAACGCGCCAGCCAGGTGCCATGGTGGGGCGTTCCCAGGGTGACGATGTGGTGGACCCGCATGGCCGCCCCGGTGCCGCCGGCGCGCAGCCAGGCTCGGGCGGCGAGCCCGCCCATGCTGTGGCACACCAGGATCGGTGCCCGCCCTGTGGCGGCGCTCACGCGGTTGACGGCTTCCTCAATGGTCGCCGCGTAGGCATCGATCGGTCCCCAGACCGGTTCCAGCGTGACCGCCGCGAATACCCTGCCCTCGGCGTTCAATGCCTTCATCCAGGGCGTCCAGACACCCCGGTTGCACATGAACCCGTGAATGAACACCACGCCGGTTGTCGCGGTGCCCATGCATGCCAACCGATCCGCGACCGCTCCAGCTTGCACCGGTTGCAGCCAGCCGAACACCTTCAACGAGACCTTGGTTTCCCGAAACCAGGCGCGAATCCATGCCATGAAACTGGCACGCGGGGATGGGTCGTCCCGGTTGACGACGGCGGCCATCGCGCATTCCGCAGCGAGGACGGCCGCGTACACCAGTGCCGGGGCCCAGACTCCAGCCAGCGCCAACCCCGGCCGCTCCGCACGGAACCACCACCAACAGGTTCCCGCCGTCAAGGCCAGCAAGCCCCAGATCCCGCGCAACATCCACGCCAACACGACCGCCCTCCGGACCAAGCCATTCACCAACGATTGAACGCCCAAAACCGGCCTGAAGCCGGTACGCGCTCCGTCAAGGGTACCGAACCCTCCAGCCGTGGGGATAGAGTCTGCACACCACTTCGGACAACCGTGCTGTGTAGACTCGTTCCATCATGGAACCTGCCCAAATCATCCGGGACGCTGTTGCCCGTGTCGCTGGTTTTCGACGGCAATGCAACGATGATCCGGCCCTCTCACGCGGCGTCGCCGCCATCAAGGGCTTTCAGGCCAGCCGCTTTGCCGGCACTTACGCAGACCTCCTGGCGGACGACCGGTACCGCGACGCAGCACGATTCTTTCTGGTCGAACTTTACAGCGACAAGGACTATTCCGAGCGTGATGCCCAGTTCGGTCGCATTGCCGGCGGCCTGCAGGCCCTTTTCACCCAGCATGCCGTGGCAACGGCCGTCTCTCTGGCGCAACTGCACCTGCTGACCGAAGAGCTGGACCACGCCATGGCGCGCGCCTGGATCAACGCGGAACCCGTTGCGCCGGCGTCTTCGACCGCACGCTATGCGTTGGCCTGGCGCTCGGTGGGCCGGCGCAGCGACCGGGATCGGCAGCTGGAGACCGTGCTCCAGATTGGACGCGACCTGGCCCGACTGACCCGACTACCAGGGCTTCGCCTGGTACTCAGGATGATGCGCAAACCGGCCCATGCCGCCGGGCTGGGTTCATTGCAAGATTTCCTGGAGGCTGGCTTCGACACCTTTGCCTCCATGACCCGCCATGCCCAAGGGGTCGACATCTTCCTCTCCACCATCGAACAAAGGGAGGCCGGGTTGATCGATACCCTGTTCGATGAAAGCCCTGTCGCCTGCGCGACCAAACTGGATGCCATCCTAGGACAAGTCCGGTAATTCCTTTGGCGTACCGCCGTCAGAATGGATCCAAGGAGTTCACATGGACAAGTTCTGGCTGAAAAGTTACCCTGCAGGCGTCCCGCATGACATCGACCCCGATCAGTACGGGTCGTTGACGCAACTGCTTGAGGAGTCGTTCCGCAAGAACGCCGCCCGTCCTTTTTCGGTCTGCATGGACGAGTGGATGTCCTATGGGCAACTCGATGAGCTGTCGGCCGCACTGGGAGCCTGGCTGCAAAGCCGCGGCTTGGAACGTGGCGCCCGGGTTGCGATCATGCTACCCAACGTGCCGCAGTTCGCGGTCACGATGGCTGCCGTCTTGCGCGCCGGCTACACCTGTGTCAACGTCAACCCGCTGTACACCGCGCGGGAGTTGGAGCACCAGCTCAGGGATTCAGGCGCAACGGCGATCGTGATCCTCGAGAACTTCGCAACCACCCTGGAGGAAGTTATCGAGACCACTGCCGTCAAGCACGTCGTCCTGACCGCGATGGGCGATCTGCTGGGCTTCTGGTACGGGAAATGGATCACGTTTGCAGTTCGGCATCTTGCGAAGATGGTTCCGGCCTTCAAATTACCCTTGAACGATGAACGCGACGTCACCATGTTTCGGCGTGCGATTGCGGACGGCGCCTCGCGCAAACTCCAACCGAGCGCCGCCAACATGGACTCGATCGCGTTCCTGCAGTACACGGGCGGAACCACGGGTCTGTCCAAAGGTGCCGTCTTGACCCACCGCAATGTGGTGGCAGCCATCCTCCAGGCCGAGGCTTGGTTCACGCCGGCGCTCAAAAAGGTCGGAGACGTCAGCAAGACCAACAACATTGCCGCCTTGCCCCTGTACCACATCTTCGCGCTGACCCTGTGCTTCCTGTCCATCCGGTGGGGAGCGCACATGACCTTGATTCCGAATCCGCGGGATCTTTCGGCTTTTATCGGCGTGTTGAAAAAGCGACCATTTCACATGCTGCCAGCGGTCAACACCCTGTTCAATTCCCTTCTTACCCATCCGCAGTTCAAATCGGTCGATTTTTCACACCTCTGCGTGTCGCAGGCGGGTGGTATGGCTGCCTCCGAAGGGACGGCTCGCCATTGGTTCAGGGCAACGGGTTGCCCGATGATCGAAGGCTGGGGCATGAGTGAGACCTGCGCCATCGGCACGAACAACCCGGTCACCAACTCCGAGTTCACCGGTTCGATTGGGCTGCCACTCCCCGGGATCGAGATTGCAATCAAGGACGAGCAGGGCCTTTCCCTGCCGCCGGGCGAACACGGTGAGATTTGCATCAAAGGCCCGAATGTGATGACCGGCTACTACCGGCAACCTGCCGAAACCTCGGCCGCGTTTACCTCGGACGGATTCATGAAGACCGGCGACATCGGCGTCATGGACGCCAAGGGCTACACCCGGATCATCGACCGCAAGAAGGACATGATCATTGTCAGCGGATTCAACGTCTTCCCCAACGAGTTGGAAAACGTGATCTCGCTGTGCCCCGGTGTGGTCGAATGCGCGGCCATTGGTGTGCCGGACGCCAAACAGGGAGAAGCCATCAAGGTGTTCGTTGTGAAGAACGATCCACTGCTTTCGGAAGACGATGTTTCGAGGTATTGCCACGAGCAGTTGACCGGGTACAAACGGCCGAAGTACATCGAGTTCCGCGACGAGCTTCCGAAGTCCAATGTCGGGAAAATCCTTCGCCGTGAGTTGCGGCATGCGAAGTAGCCAGCTTCGGTACGTCTGAGCGCCCAAAAAGTAAAACGCCCAGTCGGCTGACTGGGCGTTTTGGCATAGTAGCCTGACGATGACCTACTTTCACACGGGAACC
>JADHED010000721.1_pt1 | contig 35033 bp, 36 predicted proteins | sample 8952041 | NCBI WGS metagenome assembly JADHED01 (sample SAMN16124423, study PRJNA663239) | bioreactor sludge metagenome | isolation source: sludge (control) | place: India:Bengaluru | collected 2018-09-08
CACGTCGTCGACCCGGCCGGTGATCCAGTAGTAACCGTCGGCATCGCGGCGGGCACCGTCGCCGGCAGGAGCCACGGGCGGCGGCCGGTCAGCGGCCCCGGCGGCGGTTCGGCGGGGCCGGGCGGCCCCGGCGGCAGCGCCCGCGCCCCCCGCAGCACGATCTTCTCCGCGCGGGCGGTCCGCTCCGGGCCGCCCCCCGCGGGCCGCGCCGTGAACGTCGGCGAGGGGACGGTGACGACGCCGGCGGAGAGCGCCCAGGCCAGGTAGCGCCGGGTCTCCATGACCCGGCGACCGTCCTCGCGGCGCTCCACGTCGGAGAGCCGCACCGAGAGGGGGGAGAACGCGTCGTCGGTCATCTCGCCGGGGACGAGGTCCCGGGACCACACCCGCACGACGGTGAGCGGGAAGGCCCGCGCGAGGCCGATGTCGCTCGCGCCTGCGGAGACCCGGAGCAGGAGGTCCTCCTCGGGGATGCCCTGCCCGGCGCCGCAGGCGGCGAGGAGCAGGAGGAGCGCCGTCGCGGACCGGGGCGGCCTCATCGCTTGGCCCCCCGCGCCTGCCGCATGCCGAAGAACCGGAGGATGGGGCGGGCCACCATGTCCTTGTCGGGTTCGCGGCCGATCGGCACTTCCATGAGGTCCACGCGGGCCGCGCGCAGGTCCTCCTCGACCCTCGCCCGCCAGGCCCGGACCCGCTCCGTGTACGTCCTCCGGACCCGGGCGTCGGCGAAGTCCGCCACGGTCACCCGTCCGCTCTCCGGGTCGCGCAGGCGGACCAGGGTTCGCGGGAGCGCCTCGCCGGCCTCGACGGAGAGCTCCGGGCTCGCGAGGCGCACGGCGATGACGTCGTGGCGGCGGGCGCACAGTGTCAGGGCCTCGCGGTAGCCGGTGCCGAGGAAGTCCGAGACGAGGAACAGGATCGCGTGACGCCGGCGGATCCGCGCCGCGAAGTTCAGCGCCGGTCCGAGGTCCGTCAGGACGCTGCGGCCGGGCAGGGCCAGGCAGTCCCGGATCACGCGCAGGACGTGGTCGAAGCCCTTCTTCGGCGGCACGTACCGGTCCACCTGGTCGCTGAAGGCGACGAGGCCGACCTTGTCGTTGTTGCGGACGGCGGACATGGCGAGGCTGGCGCAGACGCGGGCGGCCATCTGGCGCGCGGAGTAGAGGCCGAAGCCGCCGCTCATGGAAGCCGACAGGTCGAGGAGGAACAGGACGGTCTGCTCCCGCTCCGTCACGAAGGTCTTCACGAACGGCCGGCCGCAGCGGGCCGTCACGTTCCATTCGACGCTCCGCGGATCGTCACCCTCCACGTACTCCCGGACGCCCTCGAACTCGATGCCCGCGCCGCGGAACACGGAGGAGTAGCCGCCGGTCATGAGGCTCACGACGAGCCGCCGGCTCGAAATCTCGATGCGGCGGACCTCCGCGAGGAGTTCCGCCAGGTCGGTCTCACGATCCTCGATCATCAGGGAACCGGGACGGTGTCGAGGAGCCTCCGGATGACGTCGACCGATGTGAGCCCCTCGGCCTCCGCCTCGTATGTCGTGAGGACGCGATGGCGCAGGACGTCCATCGCCACCGTCTTCACGTCCTGCGGGGTCACGAAGCCGCGCCCGTCGAGGAAGGCGGCGGCCCGCGCGGCCTGAGTGAGCGCGATCGTGCCGCGAGGGGAGACCCCGTAGAGGATGAGGGGTCTCAGTTCGGCGAGGCCGGCCTCCTGCGGCTGGCGGGTGGCCAGGGCCAGGTCCACGATGTAGGACAGGACCTTCTCGTCGACGTAGACCTCGTCGAGGAGGGCGCGCGCGGCGAACACCTGGTCCGGCGAGGCGACCTGGCGGGCGGCGGGCTTCTCCTTCGTGGTGGCCATGCGCAGGACGATCCTCTTCTCCTCCTCGCGGTCGGGGTAGGCGACCAGGACCTTGAGGAGGAACCGGTCCACCTCGGCCTCGGGCAGCGGATAGGTCCCCTCGTGCTCCACGGGGTTCTGCGTGGCCAGCACGAGGAAGGGCGCGGGCAGGGCCCGCGTCTCGCCGGCCAGCGTCACCTGGCGCTCCTGCATGGCCTCGAGGAGCGCCGACTGGACCTTCGGCGGCGCCCGGTTGATCTCGTCGGCGAGGAGGAAGTTCGCGAAGACCGGGCCCTCGCGGACCGACCATCCGCTCGTGCGCGGGTCGTAGACGTGGGTGCCCACGAGGTCCGCGGGCAGGAGATCCGGGGTGAACTGTATCCGCCGGTAGACTCCGCCGAGCGCGCTGGCGAGGGAGTGGACGGCGAGCGACTTCGCCAGGCCGGGGACGCCTTCGATCAGCACGTGGCCGTCGGCGAGGAGGCCGATGAGCATGCCCCGGACGAGCGGGGCCTGCCCCACGATGACGCGCTCGACCTCCTCCCGCACCTCGCGCAGGAAGACGCTCTCCTTCTCGATGCGTTTCGAAACGGCCTCGACATCCTTCACGAGCGCAGCCTCCTACTCGTCTTCCCGCGGCTTCAGGAGTTCGGGGTCGAGGCGGCTCATGGCCTCCGCGAGTTTCGCGGCGAGGTCCATCATCTTCTGCTCCTCGAGTCGGGCGAGGAGCATCTTCGCCGTCGCGGCGGGAGTGATGCTGAGCCCGTCCCGGGCCGAGACCGTGTCCGCGCGGCGGCCGAAGCAGGCGATGATGTCCGCGACGGCCGCCTCGTACTCCTTCCGTTCGTAGGCGATCCGGGCGCGTCCCGCCAGCGCCAGCGCGGCGTAGTGGTCGGCGGAGTCCTTCCACTCCGGGTTGTCGGCCGCCGCGCCGTCGAAGAAGGCGAGCGCCCGGCCGTAGGCCGCCACCGCGTTGTCGAACCGGTTGGCCCGGCGCTCGACCTCCGCGGCGACGAGCGAGGCGTAGCCCGCGAACCACCGCAGGTTCTTCGTGGGGGACGGCTCCCGGAGCATGGCGTCGTAGTACGCCTCGAGGCCCTGTGCGCCGCTGTCCGTGAGCAGACGGTCGCGGAGGCGGTCGTGCAGGAGGCGGCTGTCGGGGAACCTCTCCATGCAGGCCCGGAGGAACTTCGTGGCGCGGTCCTTCGCCGCGAGCCACACGAGGAAGTCGTAGTGCCAGGTGACCTGGTCCTCGGTGGCGAGCGGGTGGTGGAGCAGCGCCGAGTAGGCCGAATCGAGGTCGGCCAGCCAGCGCCCGGGCCAGCGTCGCCCTTCCCGGGCGGCCTGCTTGATGGCGCGGTACTTGCCCTCGGCGAAGATCGTGAGGACCGCCATCGTGTTCCACGAGGGCTCGCCCGCGGGCAGGTCCTTCACCGCCGCCTCGGAGCGCTCGTAGGCCTCGCGCAGGGCGCCCTGGTAGTAGTCGGCGAGCGCGATGATCGTGTTCACGCGCCAGCCCGTGGCGCCGAGCGCCTCCGCTTTCTCCCCCGCGCGGCGGGCGTCCTCGAACATGTGGCGGGACATGGCCCGCGCGATCTGCGGGTCCCCGGCGTCGGGCTGCCGGGCCTTCATGGCGAGGGCCAGCGAGGCTTCCGCGAGGCGCAGGCAGGCGTCCGCGTCCCCGGGAGCCTCCGTGCGGGCGCTCTCCCGGCCCTGGCGCAGGGCCTCCAGTTCGGCGATGTCGCGGGCCGCCGGCGGCGGCTCGTAGGTCCCGCCGCCCTTCGCCCACGCCCCGGCGTCGACCGGACCGCCGCGCGCCGTGAGGCCCTCCTCCACGGAGGCGAGCCAGCGCGCCTTGGGGGACTGCTCTCCGAGCCGCCCGAGGGCCGCGATGAGCGCCTCGCGCTCCTTGTCGTCCATCGGCACCTTGAGGGCGTCGACGATGAGGTCGGTGGCCGCCGGGGACTGGGACTGCGCCAGCGCGGCGCGTGCGCTGCGGGCGAGGTCGAGGTCGAGGCCGAACAGCGCGAGACGGAGGAGGTCGATGGGGGCGGAAGCGCCTTCCTTCGCCGCGGCTTCCAGCAGCGCCTGCCGCTGCTCCTTGTCCGCGGCGGCGTAGGCCGATTCCACGGCGACCCGGTCGCGGATGTCGCGGCTGGCGACACGCTCCACCATCGGGCGGTCGCCGCGGACGACGATCTTCGGCTCCTCCTTGCGCTCCGCGATGCCCTTGCGGATGTCCTCGAAGACGCTTGCCGTGTCGTTCCGGTAGTAGACGTCGTAGACCTCGCGCCCGTCGAGCTCGACCATGATGTGGCGCGGCGCGACGCGCACCCCGTCGAGGTAGCGCTCGTAGACGACCGGCTCGATGGCGATGTGCTCGCCGCAGGTGACGCTGCCGAAGCGGGGGCAGAGGATGCGGTTGCCCGCGTCGTCGTAGTCCCGCGGCGTGTGGCGGTACACCGAGGCGATGACGGTCACGTAGGGCTCGTAGAGCGCCGCGATCTCCGGCATCCGGTAGCGCACGCCGGCGTAATGCTCGCTGGCGATCTCGCCGTCCATGTTCACGCAGACGAGGATGGCCCGGTTCGTCTCCCGGGCCACCGCCAGCGCGTCGTCCCACGTCCGCTGCCAGGTGATGAGGCAGGGCTTCTTCCAGTCCTCCGCCGTGGGGGCGGGCCACATCGCCTCCCGGTTCAGGGGCGGGCGGGAGCCGCCGGGCGGCTCCTGGGCCGCGGCCAGGGAGGCGAAGAGGAGGAGGAGGGAGAGGACGACGATCCGACGGAGCGACTCCATCGCGCACTTCCTTTCCGGTTCGCTGGCGGCAGCCCGATGTTAGCAGGATCTGCCGGGCGATGGGAGCGCACTCGGCCGGTGGGCCGGGCTCGCGGGGGGGGGGGGGGGCGGTGGGCGGTCGGCGCTCCCGCCCGAGGGGTCGCGCAACCTGCCGGCGGGAAGTCCGGCGCCCGGAGGGCCCGCGTCCGCGGCGGCACCGCCCCGCAGCGCGCCTCCACGCTGACCGGGTTCGCCGGCGGGGCGGGCGGCGGTGGGGCGTCGGTCGGCGACCGGGCGACGGCCGCGATCGGCAGCGACCGGGCCGTCCAGGCCTTCCCGCGCATCCGCGGCGCGGCCGGAGCGGGTCCGAGGTGGCGGAGAGCCCCCGCAGGCCCCGTTGGCCGGGCTTCCGGCGTCGGCGTGACACGGGCACTCCGGACACCCTCCGCACCGCTCAGCAGTTGCTTGCCATATGGCAATATGCTAATATGTTCGGTGACTCGGGTGACTTTGTTGGTGGTCCCGCCCGGCGGAGGCCGGGGTCGGGACGAAGGAGGTTCGATGCGACCGTTGTTCCGTGCCGGCGCCCTCGTGGCGCTGGCTGTCCTGTCCCTGCCGGCCGTCGCCCTGGCGAACGGCGCGGACGTCCTCACCGCCACGACGGCGGCCCGGGACGCCCTCGCCGACGCCAGGGACGCGGCCCAGGCGCGCGTCGCCGAGATCGGGACGCTCCTTGTCGGAGCGGACCCCACCACGGCGAAGGCGCTGTCCACCGAGGCCAAGGGCCTCGCGTCCGTCGTGAAGGCGGTCGACAAGGCCCTTCCGTCCTTCGCGATCGCCCTCACGGCGCTCCGCCAGAACGACATCCCGGCATTCGCCAAGGGGGCGGTGAAGGCCGTCTCCGGCTTCGCCGGCGTCCTGAAGGCCGGCGCGAAGGCCGACTCCGCGGCCTACACCCTCGATGCCGCGACCCTCGACGACCTCTCGCAGGCGCTGCGCGATGCCCTCACCGAGGGGCGCGACTCCATCGACGACTCCGCGGAGAAGGCGAAGGGCGCGGCCGAGAAGGCGCTCGTCAAGGCCGACGCGGCGATCGCCAAGGGTCAGCCGGGCAAGGCCCCCGCGGCCTACCTCGGCGCCATCGACGACGTGGCCCTCGCGCCCGTCGCGGTGGACTCCGAATTCGGCCATCCCGCCATCCACCTGCGCGGGCTGAACGGCCGGCCGGTGAACCTCGGGATCTCCGTCGTCCCCTACAGCCCGAAGCAGACGTGCGGCGCCTGCCACGACTACGACGCCGCGACCATGGGCTTCCACTTCCAGCAGGGCTTCGAGGACATATCGGACACCTACGCGGCGACCCACGGCATCTCGCCCGACTACATCCTGTCGGACGGGATGTACGGGCGGTGGTGACCGCCCTCCGGCCGCCAGTTGGCGGCCAAGAGCAACGCCTCGGCCTCCGAGATCGACCTCACCCCCTACGAGTTCGTGAAGCAGTGCGCCGCCTGCCATCCCGGCGGCGCCGGCACCGAGTTCGACCGCGACGGGCAGCGTTACGACGTGCGCGCGCAGAACCCGGACTGGGACGTCCTCGACGGTGACTACTACGGCAGCGACTGGGCCACCGCCGGCTCGCTGGAGGCGGACTGCCTCCTGTGCCACATGGAGTCCTACCGGACCTCGCGCCGGACGCCGGAACTCGGCCGGTCCTGGCACAAGGCCGCTCCGGTGGCCGGCGCCGGCATGGGCACCGCGGTCAGCAACGAGGTCATGGACTACGACCCGGCATTCGCGCTCGCCATCGAGCACCCGTCGGACCGGAACTGCTCGCAGTGCCACGCCGGCACGCCGGGCGAGCTGTTCAACGCCCCGGCCGTGCTGAAGTCCGACATCGCCAAGCGCGGCATGTCCTGGGACGACCCGAGCAACCCCGACGTCCACTCGCAGGCGGGCAAGAACTGCCGCGACTGCCACGGCGCGGGAGAGGACTCGGGCCTGGGCGTGACGGCGGCGATGCACCAGTTCAAAAAGGGCCACCTCATGGTCGGCAGCGGCATCCGCGACGACCTCGACAACGAGCTGGGTTTCCGGTCGTGCGAGGACTGCCATGACGGTTCCGCCAGCCATGCCACGCCCTCGGACGGCCTGCACACGACCCACCGCGCGAAGATCCACTGCACGACCTGCCACGTCCCGCAGCTGAACCTCTTCGCGGTGCAGGCGTTCGACTTCCTCTCCGGCGCCAAGACCGCCAAGTTCGAGGGCGGGAACCCGACCACCCCCTACGGCGGCGGCTTCAAGCCGGCGTACCTGTGGTGGCACGAGGAGAAGACGGGCTCCTTCAACTGGAAGATCTACCCGTACCACTTCGTCACGTCCGCCATCTGGAACAAGGGCGGCGCGGAGCGCGACGCCTTCTTCCTCAAGGAAGCCAAGGCGGCATACGACGCCTGCGTGACGGCGGGCACGGTGACGGGCGACGCCTTCAACACCTCGGCCGAGATCCAGGCCATGGTGGACCGTCTCGCCCTGAACCACCCCGCGGCCGGCACCCCGGTCCTGTGGCTGTCCCCCGAGCCGTTCCAGCTGTCGCACAACGTCTCGCCGAACCCGGGCACTACGGCCCTCGGCCACGGCGGGTGCGCGGACTGCCACACTCCGGGTTCGCCGTTCTTCAGCCGGGAGGTGACGTTCTTCCCCTTCACCTTCGAGAACCCCGCCGACCCGAACGTCGTGATGAAGTTCCACGGGTTGAAGGACTCCGCCGGCAACGCCATCCCGGAGATCACCGGCATCAACCGGACGGTGCCGATGTGGAAGCTCCTCGGCTACTCGGAGAGCCGGAAGAACCAGTTGGAGACCATGTTCTCGTCCGCCAAGTAGCGGCAGGACGGAGACTGGCCCCCGAGTCGTGACGCGGCGGCCCGCCGGAGCGATCCGGTGGGCCCCGCGGATTCACAGGCAGGAGCGGGCCCGGTCCTGGGAGTTGCGCAGGCTCGCCTGCATGAGTTCGCACAGCGAAGGCAGCGTCGGCTCGGCGAGCGAGTAATAGACGTGGCTGCCGTCCACCCGGCGCCGGACGAGGCCGGCCCGGTCGAGCATCGACAGGTTCCGCGAGACGTTGGCCTGCTTGAACCCGGTCAGGCTCACGAGTTCGGACACCGATCGCTCGCCCGAGCAGACGTGCTGCAGGAGCTCCAGTCGGGTGGGGCTCGCGAGGAGTTTGAAGCGGTCGGCGACGAGCTTCAGGGCCGGCTTGCCGAGCGGCTTGTCCACGCCGGTGAGTATACGGGAGGCGGGCTCGAATTTCTCAGCCCGCCGTCAGCGGGCCGGCCGGTTCGCCGTCGGCCTCGTCGCCGGTGAACCGGAGCCAGCGCATGAGCAGGAACCCGAGGCCCGCGCTCAGGAGATGCAGCGCGTGGTTCACCCACGCCACCTCGCCCGGAAGGAGGCCGGCCATGGTCAGCCCGAAGACATGGGTGGCCTTCTCGATCTCCATGAGCGTGGCCATGACGAGCAGCGCCCCCAGGCCGACGACGCGCGTGGTCCGGGACTCCCACCCGCGCTGCGCCTGCCGCCGGTCGGTGGCCATGAGGCGCATGGCGAGGTACAGCCAGCACACCCCGCACGGGATGGCGAGCACCTTGAAGAACTGGACGTTGAGGCTGCCCGCCACGGTTCCGTCGTCCGGTGCCCGCACCACGTAGCGCAGAGGAGTCCCCGCGAGGATCTCCCACCAGCCCGGGCTCACGTCGGAGAGGACGTCGGACGCGGCGCGGAGCGCGCCCAGCAGGCCGAGAGCGATCGCCGCCGCCAGGTGCTTCCGGGGTGGCGGGGGGGCCGGCCCGCGACGGGCCGGCCGGACGCGGTGCGGCATCGGGCTCGGAGGCGTCGCGTCGGCGGCCGGTCGTGCCCGCAGGAACCCGGAGGCCGCCCGCGCCGCGGCGCGCTCGCGCCGGCGCACCTTCTCGACGAGGCTCCGGCGGAGGCCGATGACGCCGCAGACGATCCCGACGACCACGTCTCCGACGATGTTGACCACGGACTCGTCGAAGGTGCGGACGCCGGAGCGGGCCACGGCCTTCTCGAACACCTCGCAGGCCACGATGATGGCGAGCAGCACGAGCAGCGCGCCGCGGAACGTCATGCGCGTGGGGCGCCCCAGCGCCCGGCCGATGCAGAACGGCATCACGGCGTGGGCGATGGTGAAGACGTCGAAGACGGAGTGGTTGATGCGGAACACGTTCCCGGGCGAGTCTAGCCTGCCACCTTCCCGGGACCGGGAGATTCAGGGCCGGTCGATCAGGGCATCGTCAGGCCGTAGGAGCCCGGGGAGCCCTCGAAGAACGTGACCGCGGTGTACCAGGTCCGGTCGCCGATCGTGAGCTCGAGGCCGAGGTGCGCCTCGCCCGTCGGGACGCCGGCCAGCGCCATGCCCGAGAGCGCGAGGGTCATCTTGCCCTTCGCGCTGTCGTAGGAGAACTTCGCCAGCCGGTTCGCCGTGTCGGGGTCCGCGAGGTTCCTGATCTTCCAGATGACGACGCCCGCCGGGGTCGTCGATGAGGTCCCGGCCCCGAGGGCCGTGAACTCCTTCGTGAAGAGGACGTCGGGCCCCGAGAGGATCCGGAACCGCAGCGTGGAGACGCCCGGCTCGAAGTCGAACGCCGGGTCGGCGAGGAACAGGGAGCCCTTCAGCGAGTCTTCCGCCCCGCGCGCGGTGAGCGCGCCCTTGGCGAAGACGAAGGCCGCCCGCCGGTAGGCGAGGGCGGGCCGGAAGGCGCCGCCGGCGTCGATGGCCTCGTCGAGCCGGTAGCCCCGCCGCCCGAGCACCGTCGTGTGGCGCAGCGTGGCGGGCACGACCTCGGAGATCGTGTCGCTCTTCGAGGACCACTTCAGCGTCTGCCCGGAGAGGGACATCTGGACCTTCACGACCGGCGTCTCGCCCGGCGGCGAAGCGCCCGTCAGGCTCTTCGCCGTCCCCGACATCCCCCCGGCGGGGATCTCGAGGGCGTGGGAGCCGATCTGCAGGCGCACGCCGTCCACCGCGGGGTCGAAGCGGTTCGCGGCGCGCCGGTCCATGTTGAAGATCCCCTGCCCGGACCACGAGTCGCCCCCGGGGTTCCCGCACCGGACCGACTGCTTCGAGACCCACAGGTTCGTCGTGATGGCGCTGGTGTCCCCGCCCCCCGGCGGCAGGACGTAGAAGTCCAGGGCGAGGGTGATGACCTCGCCGCTGTCGGAGTCGGTGGCGGTGAACACCACCGGGTACTCGCCCATCTCGGCGGGCGTCCCGGCGAGCTCGCCCGTCGAGGTGTTGAAGGTCATCCCCGCCGGCACCCCGACGGCGGCGTAGGTCACGGTCCCGCCGTTCTTCGTCGCCACGACGATGGGCGGCTGGCGGCCGTAGTCCACGCCGAGGCGCCCGGCGGGGAGCCCGGAGACGTCGAAGTAGAAGGACGAGGAGGCGGACGGGGCGACGACCGTCGTGAGGTTCGTCGTCAGCGTCGCGTCGCCGTCGGAGGCGCTGATGTTGACGAGGAAGGTGCCCGCCTGCGAGGGGGACCCGCCGAGGATGCCGGTCGCCGGGTCGAGGACGACTCCCGGCGGGAGCCCCGAGGCGCCGAACGTCACGGGGCCCGCCGCGCCGCTCACGTACCACCGGTCGTAGAACGTCGTCCCGACCTCCCCGTTGTTCAGGAAGCGGGTCGTGAACCGGAAGTCGGAGTCCGCGGGATCCACGAGGAGGGGGACGATCTTCACCACCTTGTTGGACTCGCCCTCGTCGTACACGGTCAGGCTCACGAAGTACCGGCCCGGGGCCAGGGGCGTGCCCTCGATCTCGCCGGTCTCGTCTCCCGGCGTGCCCGCGTCCGGGTCCGCCGTCCGCAGGCGCAGGCCGGGCGGCAGGTCCGCCGCGCAGTAGGTGTAGGGGCCGACGCCGTTCGTCACCGAGACCGAGGTCGCGTAGACCGTGCCGACCTCACCGTCGGGCAGCGTCCCGACGTTGAACGTCGCGCCCTCGTTGCCGCCGCCGCCGGCGGCGCTCACCTTCAGGCGGACGTTGTTCTGGACGATCGTGTTCGTGCCGTCGAAGGCGCTGATGTCCACGTCGTAGTTGTTGACCACCGTCGGGCGGCCCGTGATGTACCCGCTCTCCGCGTCGTAGGCGGTGCCCGGCGGGAGGTCGGTCATGGTGAACGTCACCGGGCCGTCGGCGTTCGCGGTGACCACGCGGGCCACGTATTCCGCGTTGGTGCTGCCCTCCGGCAGCACGGTGGTGAGGAACCGGAACACCCCGTTGTCGCCGGTGCCGCCGGAACCTGCCGTGGCGAAGAGGATGACCAGTATCGCCGCGGCGAACCGCGTACGGTCCATGCGCGCCTCCCGCGGGACCGGCGGACTCTGAAGACGATCCCGCGGATCCCCATCGGCCGCCGCGGACAGCGAGGTGAGAGGAATCCCCGCCGGAACCGGCCGGCTCTTCCCGCGTAGAATGTCGGGGGAACGGAGGTGCCCATGGTCCGCCGGACCGTCGCCGGAATGTTGGTCCTCGTCGTGGCCGCCGCCGCGGGCGCCGGCGAGCCGGATGACCGCGCCCTCCTCGCCGCGAAGCGCGAGATCGCCGTCGTCCGGGAGGCGGCCGCGGTCGTCCTCGCGCGCGTGTCCCTCGTCCACCCGAGTCCCGGCATCTGGTGCGGGTTCCTGAAGACGACCCAGCCGGTGACGTGGAAGGTGGAGTCGCTGCTCCACGGCGAGAAGGTCGGGGAGGAGGTCGTCGTCGGCCACCTCCTCGTCCACGGCAGCCCCCTCGTGCTGCCGGACTACCCCGCCCTCCGGCCCGACCGGTTCGCCCCGGGCACGCGGGCGATCCTCTTCCTCGAGCGGGAGGGAACGGGCTTCGCGGTGAGCGACGAGACCTACGGCGTCCGGTTCCTCGACCCGGTGGCCGAGGCGTCCGCGGATCGGACGGCGGTCCTCGGGGCGGTGCTCGCCCTTCCCGCCCTGGAGCCGTACCTCGCGGCCGTGAAGGAGGCCCGCCGGCCCCTCGTCGTGCTGCTGAACGAGGCGCTGTCCGCGCCACTGCCCGTTCGCCGGTTCGACCTGCCGGTGCTGTTCGTGTCGGAATCGACGAGCGATGGGCGGTCGGTGATCCGCTTCCGGAGGTTCGAGGTCGGCGCGGAGCGGGCCCGGGCGGAGTTCGACTTCGCCGCGGAGGGTGTGACCGGCACGGTGGGCCTCGAACGGTCCGCCGAGGGGTGGAAGGTCGTGGGAGCGGACGTCGCCGAGCGCTGAGGCCCGCCGCCGGGGGGTAGAATCGCCCACGCCGCCTGATGTCCCCGGAGGGGGTGGACATGCGTGCTTCCGCACGACTCGGTCTCGCCGTCGTCCTGTTCGTCGCCTGCGCGGACGAGCGAGAAGCCCCGGGGCCGGCCCCGGTCCCGGCGCCGGCGCCGGCGGCCCCCGCGGCGCCGGACCCCGGCGGATATGACCCGGCGGCCTTCGACTCCGCGCGACCGGAGACCTGGCCGCGCACGGTGGAGCAGGCGGTCGCCGTGCTCCTCCCCGGTCTCGACGAAGCGGCGAGGGAGAAGATCCGCGGCACCCCCCGTGGCGATCTCATCATCTTCCACCACGGCTGGGGAACGGGCATCCGCAACGAGCTGGGACTGTGGCGCGGCAACGACGACCTGCTGCGGGCCTGCGGGGAGAAGCACCCCGACGGCGCCTCCATGGTCATCATCGAAGCCGTGTGGGACGCCCTGCAGAAGGAGCGGTGACCCCGCGTGGGGGAGACGGCCTCGGGGGGCATCCTTCGGCGTCCCGTGCTACTTCGCGCGGCGGCGGGCGAGAAAGCCGAGGGCGGCGGCGAGGACGAGACCGCCGGCGACGGCCGCCTCTCCCGCGCCGGACGGGCCGCCGGCGCCGCCGGGGCCGTCCGGCGCCGCCGCGAGGCCCGCGAGATGCGCGCCCCCGGCGCCGAGGATCGCCCCGAGCACGAACAGCACGGCGTCGCCGTCGCCCTGACCCGCGCGCACCAGCATGCGTCCCGGGCAGCCGCCGGCGAGCGTGAAGGAGAGCCCGCAGAGCGCCATGCCGAGGAAGTTCCACAGGTGGTCGGAGTGGGCGATGGGCTGCCCCCGGAACCCCGGCGCCAGCGTGCCGGCGAGCGCCTTGGCCGCGCACACCGCGCCGGCGAACCCGAGGAGGGGCAGCAGCGCGTCGGGCTCCCGCGTCCGCAGGGCGCGGCGGAACGCGCCCACGGTGCAGAAGCCCGTGCGCTGGGCCACGGCGCCGAGGAGCAGGCCGCCGAGGAGGGCGAGGGGGAACGGGGCGTAGATCGCGCCGGGGCCCTTCGCGCTCACGAGCAGCGGGCCGGCCGCGCCGGTCAAGGCCTGCACGCCGGCCACCGCGAGGAGCGCGGCCATCGCGCCGGGCAGCAGCCACCCGGGGATCCGCGGGGCGGCCGGCGCCGCCGGGGCCCGGTGCGGCGCGATCCACGCCGCGGCGCCGACGCCGGCGACGAGGCCCGCGAGGCCGGTGAGGGCGTTCAGGTCCAGCGCGCCGAGCCGGATGAACAGCCGCCACGTGCAGCCGAGGAACGTTAGGGCGCCGAGCATGGCCAGGGCGCCGAGGAGGAGGCTCGGGATCGGCGCCGCCGGACGTGTCGAACGACGCTCGCCGGCGAGGATCGCGGCGGCGAGGGCCCCGAGGACGATGCCGGCGACCTCGGGCCGGAAGTACCGGGCCGGGGCGAACCCCGTGAGCCCGAGCGCCCCGGCGATGTCCCGTTCGAAGCAGGCGAGGCACACCCCCATGTTCGGCGGGTTCCCGAGGGCCTCCAGCCCGAAGCACAGAAGCCCCACGCCTGCGCCGAGGGCGAGCAGCCCCGGCCGGTTCGCGAACCACCTCTCGATCTTCAGTCCCACGCCTACATCTCCACCAGCACGACGCCCACGACGCACAGGACGATGCCGGCGACCTTCGCCGGCGAGAGAGCCTCGTGGAGCAGGGCGAAGGACAACAGGCAGGTGATGACCGGGTACAGCGCCGTCACTACCACGATGCGCGAGGCCTCCCCCCGGCCGATGGCCATGTAGTAGGAGATGTAGGCGAGGCCGGAGAGCACGCCGGTGAGCAGCGCGAGGAGAGCCGGCCGCAGAGGTTCCGGCTTCATCCCCTCCCTCCCGCACCACAGTCCGACGAGCGGCAGCACGAGGGCGTAGCCGAGGAGCGAGAAGAAGACGAGGCGTCGGGGGGACATCCCCCCGGAGGCCACCTTCCCGAAGTATCCCCAGAGCCCCCACAGGAGGAGCGCCACCGCCGCGAACGGGTGCCAAGTCAGGCCGGACATGGGGTGCCTCCGATCGTCGGGCGTCGCCGGGGAAGGGCTATTTCCCGGGCGTCGGGCCGCGCAGGACCGCTTCCCAGCGGGTCCCCGCGAACTCCGCGGCGGACTTCTCGCGCGTCACCGGCGGGACGGCCGCGAGCCGGGACCAGCGCTCGAGGATGGTCACCGCCTTCAGGCCCTGCTCCGCGTCGGCGGCCTCCGGTTCGCCGCCGAAGTGCTTCTTCACCGCGGAGAGCCGGGCGCGCGCGCCCGCGAAGTCGTCCGTCCCGCCCGTGGCGAGCGTCACGGCCTCCGCGATCTGCGCCTCGGCCCACGCCTGCGCCTGCGTCTCGGCCTCGGTCAGGGCGTCCCGTTCGGGGCAGCGGCCGAGGAGGTCGGCGGCATCCTGCAGGCACTTGACGACCGTCTTGTAGTCCTCCTCGCCGGCGGCCTTCGCCGCCTTCGCCGCGAGGGGTTCGAGTTTCTTCCGCACGGCCTCGGTGGCGGCGAGGAGCGGGCTCTTCTCGACCTCCGCGAGTACGGCGGCGAACCCGGCCTCGTCCTTTCCGCCGGAGTAGCCGCCGGCCCACTTCAGGTCGTGGGTGAGGAACGCCACGAAGGGGAGGGTGCGGGCGTCCGGGAGGTTCTTCCGCATGATCTCCTGGACGGCGGATTCGGGCTTGTCGCAGTCGGCGGCGAGGCCGACGGCGAGGGCGGCGAGACGGGCCTTCACGGACTCCGCGGGCAGTACGCGCTCGACCAGCGCGCGGCAGTTCCCTCAGGCGGTCCGCCCGTACTCGACGAAGATGAGGCGTCCGCCCTTCCGCGCGGCGGCCTGCGCCTCGGTGAGCGTGGTGTACCAGGCGAGCGTGCCGCCGTCATTGAAGTGCGGGTGCGGCTTGCCGGCGGGCGGATCCGCGGCCGCCGCGAAGGCGAGGGCGGCGAGGAACGCGAACGAACCGATCGTTCTCACGGGCACTCCTTCGGAGCGCCGCGGTCACGACAGAAGAGCGGACCACCCGGGCGCACCCAGTGCGCCCGCACCGGCGGCCGCTCACCAGCCGTTCCGCAGCGCTCGCACCATGGGTTTCGCCCTGACCGTGGTCATGGGCCGGTCTCCGGGGTCCTGTCGGACGATGCCTCGTCCGGGGGAGGGGAATTGTACCACCGCGTCCTCACTCGGTGGCGAGGAGGATCACCTGCTTCCCCTGGCCGCCGAGCAGGATCTCGTCGGCGCCCCGGCCGGGCACGAAGTCCCCGGCCTCCAGCGTGTGGCCCTTCGCGGCGTCCACGTAGATCGTGACGGGGTCGTACCCGCCCTGGCGGGGGAGGAGCGCGCGGCAGCGGCGGTGGTAGCCGTAGATCGCCATCACGGCGGTCCCGCCGGTCACCGGGAACCGCCCGAGGGCGATGCCCCGCAGCCCGCTGTCCTCGCCCTCGTGGTCCACCGCCTCGACCCGGAAGCCGTCCCCCTCGGGGACGAAGTGCAGGACCCGCCCCGCGTAGCCCGTCACGAAGGCGCCGCCCCCGGCGTCCGCCGCCGCGCGCGACAGGCCGCCCTCCTCCACGTGGACGAGCCGCGTCGCCTCCGGGCGGTCGAGGTCGATGAACAGGGCGCGCCCCGTCTTCAGCACGACGAGCGCCGCGTGCGGCGGGCGCCCCGAGGCGTCGGCGAGGAAGGCGGCGTCCTTGGCTTTCAGCGCCTCCGGGTCCGGATTCGGCGGCTCCCGGTAGAGGAGCCGGTGCGGCCACGCGCCATCCCCGGCGGCCGGGGTCAGGAGCAGCAGCTCGCCGTCGTACGTGGTGAAGAAGATGCGCACCGGCTCCCCCGCCGCCGGCGGCTCCACCCGGTCCAGGGAGTGGACGTAGGCGTTCCCGCGGTAGACGGTGCGGGCCCGGATTCCGCCGGGCGTCACGCAGAGCTGGACGATCTCCCCGCCCTTCCCCTCGGGGCCGGAGCCGGCGGCGTAGCCGCCGACGTAGATCTCCTCCCCGGGGGCCGCCGGGTCGATGTCGGACACGAGCAGCCCCGTCAGCTCGCTCCCGTGCCGGTGGATGACCTCCGCGCGCGGGACGCCGTCAGGAAAGCGCATGAGCACGACATCGCCCGCCTTGTCCACGCTCACGGCCTGCAGGTTCGGGTCGGCGGCGTCGGGGTGCCCTGCCCGCACGCGCTCGATGAAGCCGTTGCCCTCGTAGCACACGACCGGCTGCCACGAGACCTCCGCGGGCGGCACGAAGACGCAGGCCGTGGCGAGCAGGGCCGCCGCGACGACGAGGCACCGGCATCCGATCGGACTCATGGTCGTCCTCCCGCCGAACGCGGTCCTACGACGGCGGCGCCTTGCCGGGGGCCGGAATCGCCCCGGTCCGGATGCGCGCCCACTGGTACACGGCCTCGTAGACGCCGAGCATGGCCGAGAGCCGCTCGTCGTCCCCGGGGAGGGCGACGCGGAAGCCCTGGTGGATCGCCCGGATGCCGGTGCTCTCCGCGTGGACCGGCGGCAGGCCCTTGCTCAGGCGGTACACGGAATCGCGCAGGAACTCCGCCATGAGGTCCAGCGCGGGGTCCTTCCCCGCGAGACCGTGCTTGACGAGGAAGGCGTCGAAGGTGGTCGTCCCCTTCTCCGCGTCGTTGTAGTACTCCGCGCCCTTCGCGTGGAAGGTGCGCGCGCCGGCCTTCGCGGCCTCCGCGAAAAGGACGCTCTCCTCGAAGATGAGGATCTCGGCCGCCGGGTCGATGAACCGCCTGAGCAGCCACACGCACGCGGGACGGTTGAGGCCGAGGTTCTTCCGGGTGGCCCACTTCATGTCGTCGTCCTCCGGGGGTCAGCGTCCCGCCGCCGCCTGCAGGCGGCACCACGCGTACAGCGCATCGTACACCTCGAACTGCCGGTCGAGGTTCTCGAGGTCGTCGGGATAGCGCAGGCTGTAGCCCGCGGCGATGGCCTCGAGGCCCGCGGCGATCGGATCGGTGCCGGCGTCCTCCGCGACGTCCGCGGCGTGCACGATCTTCGCCAGCCGGTGCAGGGCGGGGTCCTTCAGCCCGTACTCGAGGAGGATCGACTCGAACGAGCACCGCCCCTCGTGGTGGCCGAGTTTCGCCCCCGGCGCGTCGAACGGCGTGGCGCCGGTCGCCTCCGCGACCTTGAGGACCTGGCTGCGGGGCACGAACAGGAACTCCGCTTCACTGTCCACGAACCGGCTGATGAGCCAGGGGCAGGCGACGCGGTCGATGTGGACGTGGGAACTTGTGATCCACTTCACGGTGCAGTCCTTTCTTCTTGGCGCGCACGCAGGGGCGCGGCGTAGACAACTGACTCGCCAGTGTAACCGTGTCCGGAAGGAGAATGACCGTGCCCGGGGGCGACACCGACCGTCCGATCCTCGCCGTGTCCGGCCTGCGGGTCCGCTACCGCGGCGCCGGCGGCTCGCGCGAGGTTCTCGCCGGCGTCGATCTCTCCGTGCGGGAGGGCGAGGTGCTCGGCCTGGTCGGCGGCAGCGGAGGCGGGAAGACCACCATCGCCCTCGCCCTCCTCGGCCTGCTGCCGCGGGGCGTCGCGGAGGTCGCGGGCTCCGTCCTCTTCCGGGGGCGGGAGCTGCTCGGGCGGCCGGAGGAGGAGCTCCGCGCGCTCCGGGGCCGCGAGATCGGAGTGGTGTTCCAGGAGCCGCTGCTGGCGCTGAACCCGGTGCTCTCCATCGGCGACCAGGTGGGGGAATCGGCGGAGATCCACCTCGGCCTCCCGCGCCGGAAGGCGCGGCGGATCGCGGCGGAGATGCTCGCCCGTGTCGGCGTCCCCGAGCCCGACCGCCGGCTCGACGAGTACCCGCACCAGTTGTCCGGGGGGATGCGCCAGCGCGCCCTCATCGCCGCCGCCCTCGTCAACCGGCCCTCGCTCCTCGTGGCCGACGAGCCGACGAGCGCCCTCGACGTGACGACCCAGGCCGCGATCATCGAGCTGCTCCGGGACCTCCGGCGCGAGACAGGCATGGCGGTGCTGCTCGTCACGCACGACTTCGGCGTCGTGGCGGAACTCGCCGACCGGGTGGCCGTGCTCGCCGGCGGGCGCATCGTGGAGGAGGGCGCGGCGGGTTCCCTGTTCGCCGCTCCGCGGCACCCGGAGACGAGGGCGCTCCTCGACGCCGCGCGCGGCGGGGGGGATGCGCGGTGACTGCCGCCGGACCGCTCCTCGTCGTCGAGGACCTCCGCAAGGCCTTCTCCGTCCGGCGGCCGGGAGGCGGGCGGGGATTCGCCCGGGCGCTGGACGGCGTGTCGTTCACGCTCGACCGGGGCGAGACCCTCGGCATCGTGGGCGAGAGCGGTTCCGGCAAGTCCACGCTGGCGCTGGCCCTGCTCCGGCTCGTGGAGCCGGATTCGGGGCGAGTGACCCTCGATGGGGAGGACTTCCTCGCGCTCTCCGGCGAGGCGCTGCGGCGCTTCCGCCGCCGCCTCCAGATCGTGTTCCAGGACCCCTCCGCGTCGCTGAACCCCCGCCACAGCGTCGGTGCGCTCCTCGTCGCCCCGCTCGCCGCCCATGGGCTGGTCGCCCGGGCGGAGCGGCGGCGTCTCGCCGCCCTGCTGGCGGAGCGAGTCGGCCTGCCGCCGGACGCTCTCGCCCGCCGGCCCGCGGAGTTCTCCGGCGGGCAGCGGCAGCGCATCGCCATCGCGCGGGCGCTGGCGGTCCGCCCGGACCTCCTCGTCCTCGACGAACCGGTGTCGGACCTGGATCCCCCCGCCCGGACGCAGACCCTCGCCCTCCTCTCGGACCTGCAGAGGGAGTACGGCCTCGCCTTCCTCTTCATCACGCACGACCTGGCGGCGGCGCGGGGCTTCTGCCGGCGGGTCGCCGTCATGCTCGGCGGCCGGATCGTCGAGGACGGCCCCGCGGAGGGCGTGCTCGGCATGCCGCGGCACCCGTACACGGAAGCGCTGCTCCGCGCCCGGCCGGCGACCGACCCGGCGGGGAGGGGGCGCATGCTCCTCCTGCCGGGGGAACCGGCGGATCCCGTGGCCCTCCCGCCGGGATGCGTCTTCGCCGCGCGCTGCCCGCGGGCGGAGGCCGCGTGCCGCGACCGGGTCCCTGGTCTCACGTCCCTGCCGGGAGGGCGCCGCGTGGCCTGCCACGTCGCCGTCCGCGAGACGGTGTAACGGGAGTGACACACTGCGCTCCGGCACGCGATTCGCTCGATCCGGCGGGTGGTCTGACCGGGCACCGACACGGGAGTCTCGCATGAGGAAGAGCTTCGTCGCGCCCCTGGCCGCCGCTCTGTTCACGTTGCTCGCCGCCCCCGCGCTGCTCGCCGACGAACCGGCGCCGGGATCCGCCCTGGACGAGGAGCTCGCCCGCTACACGACGCGTCTGCCGGAGGTCGTCGTCACCACGGAGCAGCCCTACGAGGTGCCGCTCGACTACGGCGGGTCGCGCGCCGTCATCCCCCCCGAGGAGATCAGGGAGAGCGGCGCCGCGCAGATCGCCGAACTGCTGAGCCGCCGGCCGGGGACCTACTACTTCGACGAGGCGGGCAACGACACGAAGCCGAACATCTCGCTCCGGGGCCTGAACCCCCAGCGGAGCATCGAGATGTGCATGCTGGTGGACGGGATCCCGCTGAATCCCGCCCCGTACTCCCACCCGGGCCTGTCGCTCTTCCCGTTCGCCCTGGAGCGCGTCCGCGCCATCGACATCATCCGCGGCGGGCACGCCGTGCTCTACGGCCCGAACAACGTGGCCGGCGTGGTCAACCTCCTCAGCAACCCCATCCCCCTGGAGCCGATGTTCGAGCATCGTTTCCGGTACGGGTCCTGGGCCGAGTACTCCTCCTACTCCGCGGCCGGCGGGACGTTCGGCGACTTCGGCTTCCTCCTCGAAGCCGTGGGCAAGGGCGGGGAGACCTATCGCGACAACGGGGACTACACCGTCCAGAACTACGGCGCCAAGTCCTTCTTCCGCCTCGCCGAGCGCGTCGACCTCCTGGTGCAGGCGGACTACTACCGGGAGGACTCACAGCAGTCCGGCGGCCTGTCGCAGGCCGCGTACCGCCAGGACCCCTGGCAGAGCCTGACGGGGGAGGACTGGTTCGACGGCGACCAGCTCCGGGGAAACGTCCGCCTCGGCTGGGACATCTCCGATGCGGACCGGCTCGAGATCTTCACCTACGTGTTCGGCGGGGAACGGACCTTCTACCTCGGCCAGCCCGTGCAGTACGGGGACACGCCGACGAAGATGCGCTCGACACCGCGGCCGATGACGGTGTGGGCGATCCAGCCGCAGTACCAGACCCGCTTCGACCTCCTCGGCGTCGAGCACCGGTTCGTCGTCGGGACCCGGTACCTCCACGAACTCCTGCTGAACCGCCGCTATGCCTGGAACTGGCCGGGGGGCGACCGGACGAAGGACATCAGCCAGCGGTTCTACTACGGGGCGTGGTCCGGCTGGGTCCAGGACTCCTTCGAGCCGCTGCCGCGCCTGGTGGTCACCCCGGGCGTCCGCTACGAGAACCTCGCCATCTCCGCGCAGGACCGGCTGAAGGACCTCTCGCACCGCCAGAACATGGCCGAGTTCCTGCCCGGCCTGTCGGCGACCTACGGGATCACCACCGAATGGGCGGTGTACTCCGACGTGCAGCGGACGTTCCGGGCGCCGGAGTACAACCGCGTGGGGCTCTCCACCGCGGGGATCGAGCAGGACCAGAACCTGTCACCCGAGATGGCCTGGGCCTACGAGATCGGCACGCGCGCCACGCTCCTCGAGGGCGGGCTCTTCTTCGACGTCGACTTCTTCCTCATCGACTTCAGCGGCCGGTTCCAGCAGGACCCGCAGCGGGAGAACGTCTTCTACAACATCGGCCGGCAGCGGAACCGGGGCATCGAGGCCTATCTCGAGAGCGCGCTCGGCGTCATCGCCGAGTCCCTCGAGGACTTCCGGGCGTTCCTCGGGTACACGCTGACCGACACGAAGGTGCTCCGCGGCAAGTACGAGGGCAACGACGCCCGGCAGGCCCCGCCGCACAAGTTCACCTACGGCGTGGACTGGCGCCACGAGTGCGGGCTGTTCGCTGGCGTGGACGGCGCCTGGGTGGACGACTCGTTCGCCGACGAGTCGAACCAGCGTGCGGGATCCGCGGACGGCATGCTCGGTCGCCAGCCCTCCTTCCGTCTCTGGAATGCACGGGTGGGCTACGCCCTCCCCGTGGAGCAGGAGCGCGGCGAGCTGTCCCTGCAGGCCGGCGTGAACAACGTCTTCGACGAGGAGTACTTCGCCCGCCGGACCGAGAAGGGCATCATGCCGGGCGTTCCGCGGAACTACTACGTCGGTCTGGCCTTCCGGTGGAGGTTCTGACGCCGAGGTGGCGTCCGGTGCATGGCGCACTATGTCCTGAGGCGGCTGGCGGTCACCGGGGGCGTGCTGCTCGCCTGCTCCGTCCTGGTCTTCGCGCTGCTCCTCGCGGTCCGGGGCGACCCGGCCGAGACCGTGCTGCGCCAGCGTCTCGGGGGTGAGGCGCCCTCGCCGGAGGCGGTGGCTCGCCTGCGCGCCGACCTCGGCCTCGACGCTCCCGCGCCGCTCCGCTACCTCCGGTGGCTCGCGGGAGCGGCGACGGGGGACTTCGGCCTCTCCTTCCATACCGGCGAACCGGTGGTTGCCGAGGTCGGCCCCCGGCTTCTGCGGACGCTGCTCCTCGCGTCGATCTCCGGGGCCCTCGTCGTGCTGCTCTCGCTGGCAGCGGCACTCGCCGCCGCGCGCTCTCCGGACGGCGTCGTGGATCATGTCCTCGGCGGGGTCATGGCCCTCCTCGCCGCCCTCCCCGTGTTCGTGCTGGGCATCGGCCTCGTCCTTCTCTTCGCCGTCGGGATGCGGCTCCTGCCCGCCGCGGGGGACCTGACCCCGGCGCACTACGTGCTCCCCGCGCTGACCCTCGGCCTCGTGGGCGCGGGCGCGCCCGCCCGCGTGCTGCGCGGCGCGCTCCTTGCCGAGGCGGCCCGCCCGCACGCCGTCGCGGCGCGGGCCCGCGGGGCCTCGGCGGAGCGGGTCCTGACGCGCCACGCGCTGCCCAACGCCCTGGTCCCGTGGGCCGGGGCGGCGGGGCTCTCGCTCCGCGGCCTCCTCGGCGGGGCGGTCCTCGTGGAGACGGTCTTCGACTTCCGCGGGCTCGGCTCCTTCCTGGTGGAGTCCGTGCACGGGCGCGACATCCCCGCGGTGCAGGCCGTCGTCCTCCTGCTGGTGCTGCTCACGGCGGTGGTGAACCTCGCCACCGACGCGGCGGTGGCGGCGCTCGACCCGCGCGTGCGGTTCGGGGGCGGGGCGGCATGACGGCCCGCCGCCGGACCCCGCTCGTCGCCGGGGCCGCCATGGTGGCGGCCGTCGCGGTCCTCGTGACGCTGGCCCCGCTGGTGGCGCCGCACGGACCCTTTGAGGCGGACGACTCGCGTCGGCTCGAGGGCCCCTCGGCGGACCACCCGCTGGGCACCGACAACCTCGGGCGTTGCGTGCTCTCCCGCGTGCTGTTCGGCGGGCGGCTCTCGCTCCTGCTGACGATCGCCGTCGTCCTCGCTGCGGGGGCGGCGGGCGTCCTCCTCGGAACCTCCGCGGGCTACGCCGGCCGCGCGGCGGACCTCACCTTCGTGGGGGTCTCCGACCTGCTCCTCGCGCTGCCACGCCTCGTGCTGGCTCTCGTCGTCGCCGGCCTGCTGGGGCCCTCGGCGGGCGCCGTCGTGCTCGTGGTCGGCCTCGTGGACTGGACCGGATATGCCCGGGTGGCGCGGGCGGTCGTCGTGCGGGAGAAGACGAAACCGCACGTCCTCGCCGAGAGGGCCCTCGGTCTGACCCGCCGGCGCATCCTGCTCGCGACGCTGCTGCCTGCCGCCGCCGCTCCGGTCGTGTCCTACGCCGCGCTTCGCCTGGGGCGGGTGTTCCTCATCGTCGCCGGGCTCGGGTTCCTCGGCCTCGGTGTCCCGCCGCCCACGCCCGAGTGGGGGGCCATGATCGCCGAGGGTCGCCCGTTCCTCCGCGTCGCGCCGTGGATGGTGCTGTGTCCGGGGGGGTTCATGGTCCTGACCGTCCTCGGGTTCTCCCTGCTCGGGGACGGCGTCCGGCGCGCGCTCGGCGCCGGCGACGAGGTGCGGTCCTGACCGCGCGCGCCGTCTCCCGCCTGCTCCTCGCCCTCCTTCTCGCGGGAGCCGTGGCCGCCGCGGTGGGTCGCGGCTGCCGCGACGGGGACCACGCCTCGCGCCGCGGCCGACTCGTCGTGGCGACCTACCTCATCAACCAGGAGGCGATCCGCATCCTGCGCCTCGGCGTCGTGGAGACGCTGACGACTGCGGATTACGCCTTCGGGCCGGCGCGGCCGCACCTCGCGGAGCGCTGGGAGGACCTCGGCGGGGGGTTGTGGCGGTTCCACCTCCGGCCGGGCGTGACGATGCACGACGGGCGGCCGTTCGACGCGGCGGTGGCGGCGGCCTGCACGCAGCGGTTCCTCGAGACCGGCGAGGGTTCCGCCCTCCGCGCCGTGCTGGCGGTGGAGGCCGAGGGGCCCCTGACCCTCGAAGTGCAGGCGCGGCCGGCGGCGTCGCCCGTGCCGGCGTACTTCGGCTGGATCCCCATGATGGCCCCGGAGTCCTTCCTCGAAGGCGACCGCCTCGGCGTGCCCATCGGCACGGGGCCCTTCCGCGTGGAGCGGATCGAGTACGGGCGGGAGGCTCTCCTTCGGGCCCACGACGCCTGGTGGGGCGGACCGCCCGCCCTCCGGGAGATCCTCGTGCGCCAGATCGACGATCCGTCGACGCGCGTGCTCATGCTGGAGTCCGGGGATGCGGACTGGATCCAGATGCCGCCGCGGCACGAGATCCCGCGCCTCTCCGAGGCCGGCTTCGCCGTGCTCCGCGCCGACTACCTCTACAACGTCTATCTGCTCTTCAACGTCGAGTCGGGCCCCGGGGCCGAATCCGCGGTGCGGCAGGCCGCCGCGTGGGCGGTCGATCGCGAGCGGATCGTGCGGGTGGCGTTCGAGGGGAAGGCGGAGCCCGCGGGGACGATCTTCCCGGAGCCGGTCCCGCCCCCGGAGATCCCGCGCTACGGCCTGCACCGCGACCGCGCGCGCGAGATACTCGCCGCGGCCGGCTGGCGCCCGGCCCCCGGGTCGCCGTACCTCGTCCGCGACGGCCGGGGTCTCTCCCTCACCATCCTCACCGCCGCGGAGACCCTCCGGCCGGAGTGGCCCGCGGTGGCCGAGCTCGTGCGGCAGGACCTCGAAGCCATCGGCATCCGGACGCAGGTGCGGGTGCTCGAGACGGCCGCGTGGAACGCCGACGTCGCGGCGGGGAGGTTCGAGGCGACGATCCGGGGCCGGGTGCCCTCGCTGTGGTCGGACCCGCTCATCATCCTGTCGCTGGACTTCGCCTCGCGGGGCTTCAAGAACGTCACGCGCTACCGGGACCCGCGGTTCGACGAGGCCCTCGCACGCGGGCTCGCGGCCGAGGACCACGGGGAGCGTGCCGAGGCCGTCGCCGGGGTGCAGCGCCTGCTCGCGGAGGAACTGCCCGTCGTTCCGCTCTGCCGCGACACGTGGCGCGAGGTCTTCGCCGTGGACCCGCGCGTCCGGTGGGACCCTGGTTCGCTGCGGACCGGATTCCCGGGGCCGGGGACGTGCTTCGAGGAGGACAGACCATGAAGCCCGACCAGCGCCCGCTCAAGCCCTGGGTCCGGGAGTACTGGGATCTCCGGGCACCGGATTTCGACGACGGCGACAGCCGCGTCAGCCTCCACCCCTCCGTCTACGAGGAGTGGCGGAGACTGTTCGCGGACCTGCTCGGAGCGGCCCCGAAGCGCGTGCTCGACGTCGGCGCCGGGACGGGGGAGCTCGTCCTGCTGTTCGCCTCGCTCGGCCACCGCGCGGAGGGCGTGGACATCTCGCCGGGCATGGTCGAGGTCGCGACCGCGAAGGCCCGGCGGCTCGGGGCGGCCGTGGAGTTCCGGGTCGGCGACGCCGACGACCTGCCCTTCGCCGAGGCCACCTTCGACGTCATCCACGCGCGGCACCTGCTGTGGACCCTGCCCGACCCCTGCGCCGCGCTCCGGCGCTGGATGCGCCTGCTCGCGCCGGGCGGGCTCCTCATCGTCGCGGAGTCGGTGGCCGACGGGGCGACGGAGAAGACCCGCAACCCCGTCCGCCTGCTGTCCCGCGCCCTGCGGAAGCGGTTCTCGTCGAAGGGGCGGGCGAAGCGCAAGGTGGGGTACCCCGGCACCGACCGGCTTCCGTTCAGCAAGGGGCTGAGCCGGGACCGCCTCCTCGGGCTCCTGTCGGAGGCGGGGTTCTCGGCGATCGGGTGCCGGGACGTGCTGGGGCTGCGGCAGCGGGCGCGGAGCGCGCTGCCGTGGTTTCGGCGGTGGCTCAACCAGGAGAAGAGCGAGTATCATCTGGCCTACGGGCGCCGGCCCTGAAGCCGCGGACGGCTTCGCGGACCGCCGGCCCCGCCAACGGAGGAGATCCCCATGAAGTGGGCGACGCGCAAGAACATGAAGACCGACCGGGTGGCCTGCGCCTGGCTCATCCGCAAGTACATCGACCCCGAGGCGGAGTTCTTCTTCTTCGATGCCGACAAGCTCATCGCGGAGGCGAAGAAGATCGGGGCGAAGTCCTTCGACGCCGCCGGGGCGGACTACAGCCACGTGGGCATGTACTGCACGTTCGAGACGATGCTGAGCCGGCACGGCCTGTGGGGCAAGGACCCGGCCCTCGACCACATGGCGGAGATCATCAACGCCTCCGACATCCGGGTGAAGCTCTACGACTTCCACATCCTCGAGGGCTTCGGCGTGTGGGCGCTAGCGCAGGGCTTCGCCGACTTCATGCCGGACGACCACGAGAAGCTGAAGGTGGTCGTCCCCATGTACGAGGCGCTGTTCCGCTGGTGCGAGAAGAAGATGAGCGGCATGAAGCTCACGCACTACACGCCGCCGAAGCCCGCGCTGCCCGGAGACGCGAAGTAGCATCGCCGCGGCGGGCGGCACGGCGGTCGCGCGGTGCCGGGACGGCTCGACCGGCGGCTCCGGAGGCCGGCGTGCGTGTTTCACGGACGATACACCGCCCGCCGCCGCGTGGCGGACGCGCGTAACCGTCGTTACCTGCGGGTGACCCGGCGCGGTGGAGGCGGGCCTGGGCCACGCCGCGTGGTGGAGAGGATCCGCGAAGGTGCCCCTCGCGGGGGGAGCGACCCTCGCCCTCGCCTTCGCATCGGCCGCCTCCGGCGCGGGGGATCGCCGGCGGCGCCACGGCGCCCGCGCGCCGGTAGCCCCTCGAGGCTGGTAGAATCCGGTTCACCCCGGGGCGGCCCGGAGGCGGAGGGTTCCGGCATGCTGTCCATCGCGAAGTCCTGTCGCCGCGCCCTGCTGTTCGGCCTCACGGGGCTCGTGTCCGTCGTCGTGACCGCCTGCTACGGGATGGTCTACACCTTCAGGTCCTACGGGCGGGTGCTCGACCGCGACACCGGCGAGGCCCTTCCCGACATCCGGGTGCGGTACCTCGCTCCGGACGGCACCGAGCTCGGCGCCGCCCGCACGGACCTCCGCGGCGACTGGGCCATGGAGACCTGCGGTCCGTCCGGTGGTGCCGACGCCGTGCTCGAGTTCGCCGACACGGACGGCGAGGCGGGGGGCGGAGACCACGCCACCGTGACGCTCACCGACCCGCGGCTCTCGCGGGGCGGCGTCGTCGAGATGGAGCGGCGGTAGCCGGGGGCGGCGTGGGGCGGCGGCTCGACCGGTGGCTGTTCCCCCTCTACCGGTCGCTCGAGACGAGCGTCCATCCGCTCCGCTACCTGTTCCTCGAGATCACGCAGCGCTGCAACCTCTCCTGCCGGCACTGCGGCAGCGACTGCGGGCGGGACCCGCGGCCCGGCGAACTGACGGCCGCTGAGTGGACGGCCTTCCTCGAGCGCCTGGCGCGTGACTTCTCCCGGCGGCGGGTCGTCCTCGTCCTCACCGGCGGCGAGCCGTTGTGCGCGCCGCACCTCGCCGCGATCGTCGGGAAGATCCACTCCCTGCGCTTCGCGTGGGGGATCGTGACCAACGGCTGGGCGCTGACGCCGCGCCTTGCCGACGGACTCCTCGCGCGCGGGCTCCAGAGCGTCACGGTGAGCCTCGACGGGCCCGAGACCGCGCACGACCGGCTCCGCGGACGGGCGGGGTCGTTCCGGAGGGCGGTCTCCGGGCTGCGGCACCTCGCCCGCGCCGGTCTGCCGTTCCTCGACGTGGTGACCTGCGTCCACCCCGGCAACCTCGGCGAACTGCCGAAGGTGCGGGACCTCCTCCTCGCTCTCGGGGTCCCTCGCTGGCGCCTCTTCTCGATCTTCCCGCGGGGCCGCGCGCGGGGAAGCGCGGACCTGCTGCTCGACGCCGCGGGGTTCCGCCGCCTCCTTGTGTTCATCGCCGCCGAGCGGCGGGCGACGGCGGCCGACCGGCTCTCGGTCTCCTGGTCCTGCGAGGGGTATCTGCCGGCCGACGTGGACGATGCTGTCCGGGACCAGCCCTACTTCTGCCGGGCGGGCATCGACATCGGCTCGGTGCTCTGCGACGGGGCCATCTCGGCCTGCCCGAACCTCTCCCGCGCGCTGGTGCAGGGGAACGTCAGGACCGACGACTTCCGGCAGGTCTGGGAGGAGCGGTTCGCGGAGTTCCGCGACCGGGCCTGGCTGCGGGCCGGCCGCTGCGCGGGGTGCGCCGATTGGAGCCGCTGCCGCGGGAACTCCCTCCATCTCTGGGACGAGGAACGCGGCGGCACGGCGCGCTGCTTCCTCGACGACCTGCGGGGCGCCTGAGGGCTACAGGAACCACTTCGCCAGGCTGAAGTAGAAGAGCAGCGTGGCGATGTCCGTCATGGCCAGCGTCAGGGGGCCGGCGGCGATCTTCGGGTCGAGCCGGAGCGAGTGGAGGACCGTGGGCACCACGATGCCGAACACGCACGCCGCGCCGACGGACAAGCCGATCCCGCCGCCGATGACGAGGGCGGCGGGCAGCGAGCCGCGCCAGGCCCACGCCACGAGCGCCACGAGGGTCCCGCAGGCGAGGCCGAGGAGGATGCTCGTCAGGACTTCGCGGCGGATCGCCGTCAGGAACGACCGCCACGTGGGCCGGCTCGATCGGAGCGCCTGGACGGTCACGACCATCGACTGGATGCTGACGCTCTCCCCGAGCGCGAGGACCAGCGTGAGGAAGAAGGCGAGGACGATGCTCTTCGCGATCGTCAGCTCGTAGGCGCCGGCGAGGAAGGCGCAGGTGAGCCCGCTGCCGATCGTGGCGAGGAGCCAGGGGAACCGGACCCGGAACGCGCGAAGCGGTGACGCCCCGCGGACCTGCGAGACCCGGAATCCGATGGTCTCGAAGACGTCGTCCACGTGGCGCCGCTCCGCAAGGTCGAAGACCTCGTCGGTGAGAAGCGAGACGTCCACCACCCCGAGGAGCCGGCGTTCCGCATCCACCACCGGCAGGGACAGGAACCGGTGGAGAGCGAAGAGCTCGCACGCCTCGAGCACGGTGGCGGTCTGCGGGAGGACGACGAGCCGCGTGAGCATCAGCGAGGAGAGACGGTCCCCGAGGGACCCCGTCAGCAGGCGCCGGACCGGCAGCACGCCGACGAGGCGCCGCTCCTCGTCCACGACGTAGAAGTAGACGATCCGCTCGCCGATGCCCTGCCGGCGGATCTCGGCGAGGGCCTGCTCGACGGTGAGATCCGTGCCGAGGCTCGCGAAGTCCCGCCGCATATGGTCGAGCACGGGATCGTCGAGGTGCGGGGTCGGCATGGCGTCAGGATGTTAGCCGCTCCGCCTCAACCATGCGACAACGGCAGCCACAGGTCGAGGACGGTGGCGTGCGGGCGGCTCTCGTCGACCTCCGTGAGCAGCTCCTCCAGGCCGTGCCCGCACGGCTCGCGGCCGCTCGCGCGAACCCACGCGTAGAGGAACCCCCAGCGCTCGGTGATGTTCGCCAGGGAGCAGCGGACGACGGCCCAGGTGCCCGGGGGGATCGTCGCCGGCTCGAGCCCCGGCGCCGCCGGCAGGGGGCCGGCCGCCGCGAGCATGGAGTCGTAGCCATAGTCCGGACGACCTGGCGTCGGGCAGGGGTTGTTGCGCCCGAGGAGCATGACGACGCCGGGATCGTCGAGCAGGCCGTGTGGCCGCGCCCACGCGAGCAGCGGCGTGTGGGCGGCCGTCTCCGGGTGCGCGCCGTCGGCGTGGGAGAGGACCGCCTCGAGCCGGGGGATGGTGACGAGGCGGACGATGGGCGGGAGCACGGGGCCCTCCTTCCCTAACTCATCTGGATGCCGCCGCAGACCGGCAGGTACGTGCCGGTCACGAAGCGGGACTCCTCCGAGCAGAAGAACAGCACCGCGCCGGCGACGTCGGCGGCGAGGCCGACGCGGCCGAGCGGCGTGTGGCGCTTCGTCCCCTCGAACGCCTCCTTCGGGAGGTTCGCCGTGGCGTCCGTGACGGTGAGCCCGGGGGCGACGACGTTCACGCGGATCCCCTGCGGGCCGAGCTCGAGCGCGAGCGACCTGCTGAACGCGTCGAGGGCGGACTTCGCGCTCGAGTGGGCGACGAAGCCGCGCCCCGGCACTTTGGACAGGCCGCTGCTCACGTTCACGATGGACCCGCCGCCGGCCTTCGCCATGCCCGGCACGACCGCCCGGCAGCACAGGAAGGCGGCCTTCAGTTCGCCGAGGAGCTTCCGCTCGAAGTCCTCCCAGCGGTACTCGGCGAAGGGGACCATCGGGAAGTCGATGTGGGCGTTGTTCACGAGGATGCGGATCGGGCCGAGTTCGCGTTCGACCGTCGCCACCGCCGCCGCCACCTGCGCGGCGTCCGTGACGTCGGCGGGGACGAGGATCGCCGTCCCGCCCTCCGCGCGGATCCCGGCGACGACCTGCTCGCCCTTCTCGCGGCTGCGGAAGCAGTTCACGGCGACCTTCGCCCCGTGCGCGGCGAGCGCCTCCGCCGTGGCCGCGCCGATCCCGCGGCTCGATCCCGTCACGAACGCCACCTGACCTTGAAGCATGGGCACCTCCGCGTCCGGCCTCCCGGGTGTCCGGGATTGTACGCTCTCGCGCGACCCGCGGCAGCCCCCTCGAGGCTGCGGAGAGGAAGGTCGCTGCCGCCGGGACCGCGGCGGCCCGCGTGCCGGAGGAGCGGCGCACCGTGTCGGCGCGCCGTCAGCGGAGTGCCGCGAGATCCGCGAGGAAGACGCTGAACGGGTGCCCGCGCACGAACCCCGCGGCGGGGAGCGCCGCGTCCAGCGGAGCGTTCTCGCTGTCGACGTCGGCGAGGATGCGGCCGAGCCCGGCGGAAACGAGGATGTTGCACCCGCGGGCCAGCAGGGCGGCCCCGAAGCGGCGGCCCCGGCACTCGGGGACCACGCCGATGTAGTTGATGGCGCCGAGCCCCTCCTCCAGCCGCTGCGGAACGACGAGACCGGCCAGGGCGCCGCCCGCGGTGTCGGCGAGGAGCCACCAGCCGGGGTCGAAGTGGATGTCCCTCAGCGACCGGTAGAAAGCCCGCGCCGCCTCCGCGGGGCCGAGGCGGGCCACCTCGGCGCGCGTGCCGCGATCGAGCGTGCCGCTGCCGACGCGGCGGATCGCATCGACGTACTCGGCCTCCGACGCCTCGGCGAGGGTGCGGAAGCGGAGGCCGCGGTCCGGCTCCGCAAGCGGGGACGGCTCGCTCCGGGTGAAGGGGAGTTTCCGCTGGACGAGGTCGAACCCGGTCGCGGCGAGGACGGCCTCCACCCGGTCGGGACCGCCCTCGCTGTCGTGGTAGGCGCGGGCTTCCACCATCTCGATGCCGCGCGCGCGCAGGCGGAGGAGGCACTCGCGCAGGAAACGCGCCCCGGCGTCCGGGAAGTCCTCCTCCCACGGCACGACGGGCCGGTACAGGTGGGCCTCCCGGGGTGCGCTCCGCTGCGCCCAGAACGCCGCCCGCGCCACGGCACCGCCGCGCTCCTCGCCGATGAACCACCACCCGTCGCGCGTCTCGCCGCGGTCGAGGAGGAAGGCGGCCTCCCGCCGGATCTCGCCGGCGTCGCCGGGCGTGAGGGCCGCGAAGGCATCGACTTCGGCGAGAGTCAGGGGGCGGATCCGCATGGCGCGATGATACGCGCATGCGGCGGGCGCGGGGGGCGTTCGCTCCGGCGGGCGCCCGCGGCGCGGCGACGGGTTCCGGGCATGGAGTGCCCGAATCGGCTTGCCGCGGCCCGGCGGAGACGTTGGAGTGGGGCGCATGCGGATCGCCTGCGCCGTGGCCCTGCTCGGCCTGTGCGGGTGCGCAACCCCGGCAACCCCGGGCAACGGGAGCCGGACGCCACCCGATGCGGGGGCCCTTCCTTCCGGTCGGCTCGGTCATGCACTCGGCACGTACTTGACGATCGAGGGGGCGCGGGCGGAGCAGGGCAAGGTCGGCACCCGAACCCTCACGGTGGACACGGTCGACGGCATGAGGCTCGCGCCGGCGGTCGGAGTCCGGCTCGAGAACATCAAGGACCCCGGACTGCCCCCGGGAGTCCGCTGCGTCGTCCGGGGATACGAATCGGGCCGGATGATCGGGCTGCCGGAGGCGGTGGCGGCGGCGGAGCGCATGGGGACGCCGCAGGCCGGGTATCAGTTCTCCCGCTACTTCATCGTCACGTCCGTCGTCGAGCCGGAGTCCCTCGAGACGGAGGGGTCCCCCGCCTCGCGCTGAAGCCGACCGCGGTCGTCCCGGTCGCCCGGCACGGTGAAGGGGAACCGGGCGGGCACCCGCACCGCCGCCTCGGCGGGAATCCCCGGGAATCCGCGCTTGACTCGGAGGGGCCGGCGCGAGATATTGTCTCACTCAGGGAGTTGAGTGAGGTGAACGTGTCGGGCGGGGGGCGACCAGGGGATCCGGGCAGCGATCGTGCGCTCCGGCGGCAGGCCGCGCGCGCCGGCGGCCGGGAGACGGGGCTCGCCCTGACGCCCGTGAGGGCGCTGGTCCTGAGGACCGTTGAGGCCCTCGGAACGCACCCTACCGCCGACGAGGTCCACGCCGCGGTGCTCCGGCGGAGGAAGGGGATCGGCCGGGCCACGGTGTACCGGGCGCTCGAGTTCCTCGCGGCCGCCGGCGTGCTGACCAAAGCCAGCCACACCGGGGTGGGCGTCCGCTACGACGCCCGGACGGCGCGCCACCACCACCTCGTGTGCCTGAAGTGCGACCGCGTCATCGACTTCTTCGACGGCCGGCTCGACGCCGTACCCGTGCCGGACACCGCCGCTCTGGGCTTTTCCGTCTCGGATATCCAGGTGCAGCTCCGCGGCGTGTGCCGCGACTGCCGTGAGACCATGACGAATAGAGAGGAGAGGAAACCATGAGACTGCTGTGCATCGCCATCCTCCTCGCCGGGGGCGTGTGGTTCGCCCTGCCCGCCGGCGCGGAGGCCCCGCCGCCCGGCGCGTCGGCTCCCCCGCTGGGGCTGCCGCCCGTGCCGATCCCGGCGGACAACCCCCAGACGCCCGAGAAGATCGCCCTCGGGAAGAAGCTGTTCCACGACAAGGCGTTCAGCTCGACCGGAGACGTCTCCTGCGCCACCTGCCACGACGCGGGCAAGGTGTTCACGGACAGCCCGCTCAAGGTCTCCGAGGGCATCCAGAAGAAGACGGGCACGCGCAACGCGCCCACCGTCGTGAACTCCGTGTACTTCCGGACCTTCTTCTGGGACGGCCGGGCCGCGGACCTCGAGGACCAGGCGCAGCACCCCTTCCTCAACCCCGTGGAGATGGGGTTGCCGAACCACGACCCCATCCTGAAGATCGTCCGCACGAAGCCGGAGTACGTGGAGGCGTTCCAGAAGGTCTTCGGCAAGGCCGGCGACGCGATCACGATGAAGGAGGTCCTGCAGGCCATCGGCGCCTTCGAGCGGACGCTCGTGTCCGGGAACTCGCCCTTCGACCGCTACTGGTTCGGCGGCGAGAAGGACGCGCTGACGGACGCCCAGAAGCGGGGCTTCGACCTGTTCGTGAACCAGGGCCGCTGCGTGTCCTGCCACCGCATCGAGCAGACCACGGCGCTGTTCACCGACAGCCGCTTCCACAACGTCGGCGTGGGCATCAACGACATCCAGGCCGACGTGCCGGCGCTGGCGGACGCGTTCCTCGCCGCGAAGGCCACGCTGGCCGAGGTGGACGTGAAGGTGCTGACGGACAAGCGCACCTCGGAACTGGGCCGCTTCGCCATCACCAAGGGCTTCGACGACCTGGGGGCCTTCAAGACCCCGACGCTCCGCAACATCGCCCAGACGGGGCCGTACATGCACGACGGCAGTCTGAAGACCCTGAAGGACGTCGTCATCCACTACAACAACGGCGGGGTCACCGTGAAGGACAGCCGCGTCAACGACTTCCTCAGCGGCGGCATCCGGCCCCTCAACCTGACGGACGCCCAGATCGACGATCTCGTGGCCTTCATGGAGGCCCTGACCAGCCCCGAGTACGCCCCGAAGGCCCCGGCCGAAGGGCCGAAGAAGGAGTAGAGCGATGAACTACGCACAGGTGAGCCGCCGGGACTTCCTGAAGGGCGTCGGCGTCACTGCGGCGGCGGCCGCGCTGCCGGTCAGCGTCGTTGAACTGGCCTTCGCCGACGAGACGCAGAACTTCACGTTCGCGTACATCTCGGACGCGCACATCCAGCACATCAAGGGCACGCAGTTCGTCCGCAACTGGGACCGCGGGCTCATCCGGGCCGTGGCCGAGACGAACATCCTGAACCCGAAGCCGGACTTCGTGGTGTTCGGCGGGGACCTCGCCCAGCTCGGCACGAAGGAGGAGCTCGACCACGGCGCGGAGATCATGTCCGCGCTGAAGCACAAGACGCACTACGTGATGGGCGAGCACGACTACTACCTCGACCTCGGCGAGTACTGGTCGAAGCTCTTCGGCCCGCACTACCACTCGTTCGACCACAAGGGCGTCCACTTCGTCATCCTGAACAGCATCCTCACGTTCGACGACTGGACCTTCAACCGCTGGCCGACCGACACGCAGCGGATGCTGGAGATGGCGGGCCTCGACAACCCGAACGGCTCGCCGTTCATGGTGGGGGAGAAGCAGCGCAAGTGGCTGGCGGAGGACCTCGCGAAGGTCGACCGCAAGACGCCCGTGGTCGTCTTCTCGCACTCGCCGATCCAGAAGCTCTACAAGGGCTGGAACTTCTGGACGGAGGACGCCGAGGAGGTGCAGGCGCTCCTGCAGCCGTTCGAGACGCCGACGGTCATCTACGGCCACGTCCATCAGATCCAGTACAACCAGATCGGGCGGATCGCCTTCCAGTCGGTGATGGCGACGGCGTGGCCGTGGCCCTACCCGCAGAGCTACGCGCAGGCCGAGCACGACATGCCGAAGCTCACGGTGCCGATGAACCGGGCCGACCCGTTCTTCGAGCGGGACGCCACCGGCTGGCAGACGATCGACGTGGGGGCCGGGCGCGTGTCCCTGTCCTACAACCTCTACAACAACAAGTCCCGCCGGGTGGGCTTCAACTTCGAAAAGGGCCACCCCGAGGACTCCGAGTACCAGGACCCGGCGAAGCGGATCGCGCCGCAGGACCACTTCTAGGCGGAGGAGAGGAATATGTCCATCCGACTCGGTTTCATCATCGTCGCCGCGGTGGCCCTCGCCGCCGTCATCGGCGGGCTGGTGGTCCGCGCCGACGAGTTCACGAAGGAGGACCTCGAGCGCTGGGACAAGGAGTTCATGGTCGTGGTGAAGGAGGGCCGTGAACTCTGGACGAGCCCCGCGCTGGGGACGAACGGCGTGGCCTGCGCGCAGTGCCACCCGAACGGCGCCAACAGCCACCCGGAGACCTACCCGAAGTTCCAGCAGCAGCTGGGCCGCGTGGTGGCGTTCCGGGAGATGATCAACTGGTGCATCCAGAACCCGCTCGAGGGGAAGGCGCTGGCCCTCGACGACAAGAAGATGGTGGCGCTCGAGGCCTACGCGGCCTGGGAGCGGCGCGGCGTGGCCCTCGCGCCGGGCAAGCACTAGTGTGGTGAGTCAGAAGTCCGCTACATTCGAGGGCCGCCGCATCCCGCCC
>JADHED010000722.1_pt1 | contig 34967 bp, 26 predicted proteins | sample 8952041 | NCBI WGS metagenome assembly JADHED01 (sample SAMN16124423, study PRJNA663239) | bioreactor sludge metagenome | isolation source: sludge (control) | place: India:Bengaluru | collected 2018-09-08
ACAAGCACATCCTGGCCCGGCTCAACCGCTTCGCGCACGACCTGCACGCCTACCTCGTCACCGGCGCCCGGGTGCATGGTGGTGGCGCCGCCGACGGCAAGGTGGTGCCGATGAAGAAGGCCTGACACCCCAGCAAGGACACACCATGGCATTCGGAACCCAGGACGACACCGACGACGTGATGAACGAGATCAACATGACGCCCTTCGTGGACGTGATGCTGGTGCTGCTGATCATCTTCATCATCACGGTGCCGGTGATGAAACACGCGGTCAACGTGGACCTGCCGCGCGCCAGCAGCCAGCGCGAGCAGGTGAAACCTGAAACGGTGCGGCTGTCGGTGCAGGCCGACGGGAGCTACTACTGGAACGAGGCCAGAGTGGCCGACGAGGCCTTGCCGGCCCTGCTCCAGGCCGAGGCCGCCAAAGACCCGCAGCCCGACCTGCACATCCGCGGAGACAAGGCGGTGCGCTACGAACGCGTGGCCCAGGCCCTGGCGGCGGCCCAGCAGGCCGGCCTGCGCAAGATCGGCTTCATCACCGAGCCCAAGCCTTGACCGCCAAGCCCGCCCTGAACCCGGTCGAGCGGGCCGAGCCCGCCGCACCCGCGACAGGCCCGGGCGCCGATGCGTCGTTGCCTGCATCGACCACTGCGCGGGCAGACACCCCGGCCGTCGCGAGCGAAGCGCTGCTGCGCGGGCAGCGTTCGATTTCGATCAGCCACAACGGCGAGGTCTACCGTCTGCAGGCCACCCGGCTGGGCAAGCTGATCCTGACCAAGTGACACGGAGGCGGTGGGCGGCCCAACGCTGACAGCCGGGCCGCGCGTGCCGTTGCGGCGCCACCGCAACACGCCGGCGCGTTCCCGTTCGTCCACGGCGGCGCCCGTGTTAACCTGAACGCCGCAGCTCGCCCGTCCAGACGCCATGGCCCCGCCGAACTCCGTCCGCTCCGAATCACGCCCGGCCCGACCGGCGCTCGGCGCGTGAACGCGCTGGCGCCGGCATGGCTGACGCCGGCCCTCGTCGTCGCCTGCTTGGTGCTGTTTGCCGTCAGCGCCTGGTCGGCCTGGGTGCTCGCCGGCCGACGCAGCGCGCTGGGACTGGCCGGCCTGGCCTTGTCGTTGGGCTGGTTCGCCGAGGAAATGGTGGCCACGCGCGGCTGGTTCTTCGGTCGCTACCGCTACACCACCGTGCTGGGCCCCGAGATCGGCAGCGTACCGGTCGCCATCGTGCTGATGTGGTTTGCGCTGTGCTGGATCGGCTACGCAATGGCCTGCCTCATCCTGTGGCATCGCCCGGCGCTGAGCGTGCCGGCCGGCTGGCCGGCGCGCGCGCTGACCGCGTGGCTGGCAGCGATGATCGTGACCGCATTCGACCTCGGCGCCGACCCGTATTTCGTGTTCGTTCTGAAGGCGTGGATCATGCAGAAGACCGACGGCGGCTGGTTCGGCGAAACCCTGCAAGGCTTTGTCGGCTGGATGGCGGTGTCCTTCACCATCATCCTGCTTTTCCAGGCGCTGTTCCAGCCACGACACCACCCGGCGCAAAGCCACGCAGCGGTCATGGCCGCGCTCATGCCCATCGCCATCTATGCCGCCGGCCTCGGATTCCAGCTCCTGTTCGGCCACCACATCGAGACGCGGGCGGTGGCCTTTTTTGCCATGGGCCTGCCCGTGGTGGTGGCGCTGGCGGCCTGGTGGCAATGGCAACAAGCTGATCGGAGCCCCATCGCGTGAACACGGCTCCATCATTTGACACCCTGGTCCGTCAGGCCGATCCCCTGGCCGACCGCACCGTGGCCGCCATCGTCGGGCCGTGGCGCGACGCGCGGCAGCCCGGCCCCGAAGCCTTGGGCCGCCTGGCAAACGCCACCCGCCTGATGGCGCAGTGGCGCAGCAACGCCTGCCTGGCCGACTGGCAGCCCGAGGCGGATGGCGGCGACGCCACCTTGGTCGAGATCCTGCGTGACTACCTGCGCGAGGGCTCCCGCCTGCCCGCATGGGCCGATCCCGCGCGCATCGCGAGGGCGGAAGCGGTCTTCGTGCAGGAAGGTCCGCTGTCATGCACGCTGCTGTTCTGCGCCAGCCTGCCCGAGTGTTACGTGCCGCCCCAGCTGGCCGAGGTGCTGCACGTGGCCGGCCAGCTGGAGGCCCACACCGAGCACCGCATCCGCCAGACAGCGGCGATGGTGTTTCCGGTCATGCTCAAGGGCGGCCTCACCGATCCGGCCGGTTGCGGCGTCGCCCAGGTGCTGAAGGTCCGGCTCATCCATGCCACCATCCGCCACCTGATCCTGCACGGCAGTCCGGAACAGGTCGCGGGTGTCATTGCCGCCCAGCCGCGGCCCGACACCGCGCCGGGCGGCCACGGTGACTTGCACGCTGCGCTGCTGGCGCACGGCTGGGACGTCGATCGTCGCGGCCTGCCTTGCAACCAGTTCGAGCTCGCCTACACCCTGCTGACCTTCCACTATGTCTTTCTGCGCGGCATGCGTACGCTCGGGCTGGGTCTGGCGCGAGCCGACGAAGAGGCCTATCTGCACGCCTGGAATGTGGTCGGCCACGTGCTGGGCGTGCGGGACGACCTGATGCCGGCAAACTATGACGAAGCGGGACGCGCCTTCGAGCGGATGCAGGCCTTCGGCCGTGGGCAGACGACGGCGCCCGATGCCCGGCCCGGACTCGGCCAGGCGTTGGTGCAGGCCATGGCCCATTCCATCCGCATCCCGGTGTTCCGGGGCTTGCCGTTGCCGTTGACCCAGTGGCTGATCGGCGCGCGAAGCGCCCGGGACATCGGACTGGGCGGGACGGCGCCGCTGACTACGCGCGCGCTCTTCGGGGCAGGACGCGCGCTGCTGCTCACCATCGACCGGCTGGTGCGATGCGTTCGTCCGCAGTTTTCACTGTCCCGGCTGTTCGTCCGCGTCGTGGGTTATCACCTGCTGAGCCGGTTTCTGCTGGACCAGACCCGGCCTCTGGGGCTGCCCGAACAGGTGTTAAACCCGATGCGCAGCGCTGTCGCCACGTGGCACGATGAGCCCCGCGCGTCCGCCTGGCTCAACCGGCTGGAAGACCGCTGGACCACCACCGGGCCCTGGGTCACGCCCGCGGCGGAAGCGGCATCGAACAACAACCGTCACCCACAAGGAGGCTGACATGCAGGTGATCGCCTGGGGCATCCGGGCCTGGATCGGGCTCCTGGGGGTCCTGCTCGCGCTGGGCCTGGCATCGACCGGTGCCTGGGCGGCGCGGTCGGGCGAGTTCATCACCCCCGACACGCGTTACTGGATCGACCCGCAGGGCCAGGCGACGATCGACGAGGTGCTTCGCCTGCCGCCCGATGCGCTGCAGGCCATGGAACGCCCGCGCACATTCGAGATCAACCGCGGCGCGCTCTGGCTGCGCTACGAGGTGCCGGCGCTGGACACCGCACGGCGCTGGTACCTGGTGCTCGAAGGCGGTGCGTTCACCAACCGCGCCACGCTGTACACCCCTGGCGCGGGCGGCGCCTGGCAGGTGCAGGCGGCGGGCGATCACCTGCCCGTCGCCCAATGGACCCTGCCGGACCGGATGCCAGTCTTCACGCTGGACAGCACGGCCGGCACGGTGGTCTGGCTGCGCCTGGAAAACCATCCGGCGCCGCTGAGCCCGAGCCTGCGCCTGCAGGACGCGCAGGACCTGCAGATGTCGCGCGACCGCGCCCTGCTGGCGCTGGGCATGTACCTCGGTTTCGGTCTGCTGGTGCTGTTTCTCGGCTGGGTGCACATCCGGCTCTACGGCGACCGGGTCTTCATCGCCTACGTGTCCTATGTCACCTGCATGCTGGGCTTCCAGATCGCGTTCACCGGCCTGGGGGGGCTGTTCTTCTGGCCCACCCTGCCGCACTGGAACGACGCGGCGCCGGCCTTGTTCATGCTCTGGCTGACCGCCGCCGGCATCTGGTTCGTGCGCGAGGTCAGTGCGCTCTCACGCCACAGCCGGCTGCTCTACCGCTTTGCCACGGCCTGGTCGCTCCTCGGCTTCCTGTATCCGGTCCTGTACTTCATGTTTCTCAGCCCCGCCGCGTTCAAGCTGCTGAACCTGTACGGCCTGCTGTCGGTGCTGCTCAGCTTCGGCCTGTGCATCTGGGCCTGGCGCAAGGGCGAAACCTATGCCGGCTGGATCGCGCTGGGCTTTCTGCCGCTGCACCTGGCGTACCCGTTTCCGGCGCTGCGCAGCGCCGGCGTGCTGGCCGACAGCTGGGCCACGCAGTACGCCGTGCTGATCGGTTCCGCGATGGAAATACCGCTGTTGCTGTACATCCTGCACCGCCGTGCCAAGGATTTCAACGAAAACGCGGCGCGCATGCGCGTCATCGACAGCACCGACCCCCTCACCGGCCTGACCACCCTGCCGGTGCTGCTGGTGCGCCTGCAGGACGCGATCCGTCGGGCCCGCCGCAGCGGCAACGACTGTGCGCTGGTCATGGTGGAACTGTCCAACCACACCGACATCGTGGCAGCCGAGGGCCGGCTGATGGGCGACCGGGCCTTGGTCGTGGCAGCGTCGCAACTGTCGGCGGTGGTTCGCGGCGTCGATACCGTCTGCCGCGTGTCCGACACGCGATTCGCGCTGCTCATCGAGGCGCCCTTCCGCACCGAAAAGCTGGCCGCGCTAGCGCAACACATCATCGCCAAGGGCCTGGCCGGCGCAGACCCGGTGCCCCTGCACCTGTCGCCGCGCTTCCGGGTGGTGACGCTGGCGCTGCCGGACCGCACCGCCTCGATACCCGCGGCCGAAGAATCCAACGTCGAGAAGCTGCTGCAGCGCCTGCACCAGGCGCTCGACCGCCTGGAACCTAAGAAAGTGATCCAGCACCTGCCGGTGCCGACCGTGGGCGGGTCACCGATCTCGACACCTGCGGCAGCGGCCTGAACCGGGTCCCGGCCGGGCGGTGAGCCCGGCCGTGCGGGCCTCTACAGGCCCAGTGCCGCGATGCCCGCCTTCGCGATCTGCGCGTCTTCCGACGACTTCACGCCGCTCACGCCCACCGCGCCGAGGCATTGACCGTCCTTGACGATCGGCACCCCGCCTTCGAGCAGGCCCTGGAGGTCGGGCGCGCTCAGGAAGGAAACCCGCCCGCCGTTGATCATGTCCTCGTACACCTTGCTCTCGCGACGCCCCAACGCGGCCGTGTGGGCCTTGGCCGGCGCGATGTGGGCCGAGATCGGCGCCGCGCCGTCCAGGCGTTGCAGGTGCAGCAGATGGCCGCCGGCATCGACGATGGCGATGGTCACGGCCCAGCCGTTTTTCAGCGCTTCGGCTTCGGACGCGGCGGCGATGGTCTTGACGTCGGCGGATTCAAGGAAAAAGGCAGATTTCATGGTGTGGATCCTGAATGAGTGGGTTGGCAAACCCGCAGCATAGCGGTGACCCGTCTTCCCACTACCTGCACCCGAGGCAAAACCGTCCTGACTTCACGCCGGGTTTGCGCCGGGTCAATTCCTCACGGTTTGAAGGAATCCCGCGGCGCCACCCGCAAGGCCGCGTGGCTCCACTACACTACGCGCGCTGCATGGTGCAGTCCATCAAGGAGTCTGATTCATGAACGATCGCGTGCAAACCATTGACCAAGGTGCAGGCTACGGCCCGATCGCCTCGCAAGGCGAACGCAACCGTGTCCTGCGCAACACCTACTGGCTGCTCGCCCTGAGCCTGTTGCCCACTGTCTTGGGCGCCTGGCTGGGCGTGGCCACCGGCATCACCCAATCCCTGAGCGGCGGGCTCGGTCTCATCGTGTTCCTCGGCGGCGCGTTCGCCTTCATGTTCGCGATCGAAAAGACCAAGAACTCGGCCGCCGGCGTGCCGGTGCTGCTGGCCTTCACCTTCTTCATGGGCCTGATGCTCTCGCGCCTGATCGCGATGGTGCTCGGCTTCAAGAACGGCCCCGAGCTGATCATGACCGCCTTCGGCGGCACCGCCGGCGTGTTCTTCGTGATGGCCAGCCTCTCGACCGTGATCAAGCGCGACCTGTCTGGCATGGGCAAGTGGCTGTTCGTGGGCGCGCTGGCCATCATGGTCGGCGGCATCATCAACGTGTTCGTCGGCTCCACCGTCGGCATGATGGTGATCTCGGTGATGGCGATCGGCATCTTCAGCGCCTACATGCTGTACGACCTGAAGCAGATCGTCGACGGCGGCGAGACCAACTACATCAGCGCCACGCTGGCCCTGTACCTGGACGTCATCAACGTGTTCCAGAGCCTGCTGGCCCTGCTGGGCATCATGGGCGGCGAGCGCGACTGACGCCTCGCGGCGCCTCACCTCAAAAGGCCCTGCGGGGCCTTTTTCGTTTCCGCGATCCGTCAACCCGTTTCCACGCTCTGGCGACCGAACAGGCCACAATCGGCGCTGTCCCGGTCAACCTCGAACCCCGTCCGATGCGCCGCACATCCGGCCCGCGCCATGCCTGAAACCCGAAAGCGCCCCACCCTGCGACAGACCCTGCTGGTCGCTGCCGGACTGGTGGCGTTGGGCCTCGGGCTGATCGGCATCGTGCTGCCCGGCCTGCCCACCACGCCTTTCGTGCTGCTGGCCGCCGCGTGCTTTGCACGGGCGTCGCCGCGACTGCACCGCTGGCTCACCAACCACCGCTACCTCGGGCCCATGGTGCGCGACTGGGAGGCCAACCGCTCCTTGCCCCTGCACGTCAAATGGATCGCGATCACGATGATGGGCACGATGGTGTTGCTGTCGGCCTGGCAATTCAACGGACGCCCGTGGCTGCAAGGCACGGTGCTGGCCCTCGGCCTGGTGGGCGCCTGGGTGGTGTGGCGCATCCCGACCCGGCGCTGAGCCGGCCGGCACCTGCTCCGAACGTCAATCGACCGTCTGAACGCTCCTGAAAACGGAGCGCCTGGTGGCCACCGGACGCTGGGTCTGGGCTCAAAAGGCCAAGAAAAACCGCCCTTGGGGCCTCAAACGACCGCCGCCAGCCGGCTGGCCTGGTCGATGGCCCGCTTGGCATCCAGGTCGGCCGCCTCCAAGGCGCCGCCGACCAGCGTGGCATTCACGCCGGCGGCCACCAGTTCGTCGTACAAGGTCCGCAGCGGCAGCTGACCGGCGCAGACGATCACGGTGTCCACGGCCAGCAGCTGGGGCTCGCCATGCACCCGCACATGCAGGCCGGCGTCATCCACCTTCAGGTATTCCACGCCGTTGAGCATCCGCACACCCCGGCGCGCCAGCGTGGCGCGGTGGGTCCAGCCGGTGGTGCGGCCCAGCGTCTTGCCGACCGGCTCAAGCTTGCGCTGCAACAGGCTCACCTCGCGCCCGCTCGACGCCACTTGCGGCACCACACCGGTCACGCCGCCGCGCGGATGGTTGGCAAAGTCGATGCCCCACTCGCGCGCAAACACGTCGATGTCGGTCGCGCCCGACGGCCCGGCGTGGGTGATGAGTTCCGCCACGTCGAAGCCGATGCCGCCCGCCCCCATGATCGCCACGCGCTGGCCCACCGGCTGACGGCCCAGGATCACGTCGATGTAGCCCACCACCGAAGGGTGGTCGACGCCGGGGATGTCAGGCCGGCGCGGCGTGATGCCGGTGGCCACGATCACCTCGTCGAAGCCGCCGGCACGCAGCGCCGCCGCGTCCACCCGCGTGCCCAGGCGCAGATCGATGCGGTGCACCTCGATCATCCGGCGGAAGTAGCGCAGCGTCTCGACGAACTCCTCCTTGCCGGGGATGCGCCTGGCCAGGTTGAATTGCCCGCCGATCTCCGGTGCGCTGTCGAACAGCGTCACCGCGTGCCCGCGCTGCGCCGCCACCGTCGCATAGGCCAGCCCGGCCGGCCCGGCGCCCACCACGGCCAGCCGCTTGCGGGCCGGGGTCGGCCCGTAGTTCAGCAGCGTCTCGTTGCAGGCGCGCGGGTTGACCAGGCAGCTCACCTGCTTGTAGCCGCCAAAGGTGTGGTCCAGGCAGGCCTGGTTGCAGGCGATGCAGGTGTTGATCTGGTCCTCGCGGCCTTCGCGCGCCTTGTTCACCCATTCGGGGTCGGCCAGCATGGGCCGCGCCATCGACACCAGGTCCGCATCGCCGCGCGCCAGCACCGCCTCGGCCACCTCCGGCATGTTGATGCGGTTGCTGGTGATCACCGGCACCGTCACCACCTGGCGCAGTCGCCCGGTGACCGACGCAAAGGCCGCGCGCGGCACCATGGTGGCGATGGTGGGCACCGGGGCCTCGTGCCAGCAGAAGTGCGTGCTGAGGATGTTGGCGCCGGCCGCTTCCACCGCGTGCGCCAGGGCGACGATCTCGTCCCAAGCCAGCCCGCCTTCGAGCATGTCCATCGCCGAGATGCGAAAGATCAGGATGAAATCCGGCCCCACCGCCGCGCGCACGCGGCGCACCACCTCCACCGGGAAGCGCATGCGGTGCTCGAACGACCCGCCCCAGGCGTCGGTGCGCAGGTTGGTCTTCTGCACCAGGAAGGTCGACAGCAGGTAACCCGCCGAGCCGATGATTTCCACCCCGTCGTAGCCCGCCAGGCGGGCCAGCGCGGCGCAATTGGCAAAGTCGTCCAGCTGCTTTTGAATGCCGGCCTCGTCCAGCGCCTGCGGCGTGAACGGCGCGATGCGCGACTTGACCGCCGAGGGCGCCACACACGCCGGGTTGGGCGCGAGCGCGCCCATGTGCAGGATTTGCATGCAGATCTTCACGTCCGCATCGGCCGCGTGCACCGCGTCGGTGATGAGCCGGTGCTGATCGGCCTCCTCGGGCGTGGACAGCTTGGCGCCAAAGCCGCCCTCCTCGTTGGGCGGAATGCCCCCGGTGATGATCATCCCCACCCCGCCGCGCACCCGTTCCGCATAGTAGGCCGCCAGCCGCTCGAAGCCCGCTTCGGCCTCCTCCAGGCCGGTATGCATCGAGCCCATCAGCACCCGGTTCTTGAGGCGGGTGAAGCCGAGGTCGAGGGGGGTGAAGAGGTGGGGGTAGCGGGTGGGCATGACGGGAAACTCAGTGGGATCAAGGGCGACGAAGGGACTCTGGAAATTGGAGAATCAGTCGGGAGAAACCTGTGTCCATGTGCTCATCCCCGACATACGCGTGGCACTCCGCGGCAACGCTTACCGCGTGGTTTCGATGAACGCACCGAGCTTGTCGAGGTCATGCGACCAGAAGAGCGCAAGGCCGCGCTCCTGCGCCTGCGCCAGATTCATGACCTTGAAAACGCCTGAAAGCACGGCGGCGGGCACAACCTGCGATGTGCCGAAGACCTTCAGCCAGTATTCGGCCTTGACAGCAGCATCGTTATTGACGCGCTTCACGCTGTTGGTGGAACTGTTCGAAACCTTGCATTCGAGCGCCATGAGCCGGGTGTCGTGCAGCCGCACGACAACATCGGCTTTGCGCTCGCCTAGCTGGCATTCGGCACAAAACTGAAGTGCCTGCGGCCCCTTCACAATGGTGTGAATTGCCTCAGGACGAACCTCGGTGAACCCGATGGTGCGCAGGTATTCCTTGACCCTCGTCTCCTGGCTGTCTTTGCCATCCATACGACGGCCGGTCGCCATGCGCTGCGCGGCCAGCAGCACCGACGATGCGAGCAACGCGGCGTCCTTCTGATGCGCGGTTGGTGCGGCACCGCTTTCCATCCACGGGAAACGGTGCGGATCGATCACGCGCTCGATCACGCCGAAGACCTTGCGCAGCGCCTCAGGGTCTTTCTTTAAAACGCCCGGAGCGAGCGAACCTACATCGGCGATGACCTGCAGATCATCATCGGAGATCGGTGGGCCAGCCAAGTACCGCAGCGCCTCACCCAGGCCCAATCCGTAAGCTTCAGCCAGGTTGTCATCGGTGATGGCGCCCGGATTCAGGTCATTGAGCTTCTCGAACAATAGCTCGAACTTGCCACGCGCTGCAGCATAGTGCGCAGCCCAAGAGCCGGACACCGCCAGCCGATCAGCCCGGAAGAGTGCGGCTGAGGTCGCCGCATCGCCGGCCAGGGTCTCACTTGTCCATCGTTCGGGAGAGCGGGTCATGACTCCAGCGACACCAAGTTCGGAATCCGCAGGCGCTCCATCTCTTTCGGCTCGAACTTGGTCAAGCCGCCCGCATAGGTCCGGCCGCTGCCCGTATGCGTGTTTGCGTTCAGCCATGCGACCAAACGGCCGAGCACCCCTGCGCCGAGCGGCTCGCGCGGGTACAGGCCATGGGCGATATTGATGTGCCGTGCGCCGCAGGTGTTGAGTGTGAACTGGGGCGGCCGGCGCGCCATGTAGGTGCACAGGATGGGCGCTGGCGACTTGAGGCCAACCGACCACCAGGCTTTCCGATGCCGCGCGACATACCCCAGATCAGCCCCTTGGCTCTTTGCCCAGGACAGGAATGCGGTGATGCCCGTCATCTCTTCTGGCGTGCATTCGTCCAGGTCCACCGGCAAGTCGATGACACGCCGCAAGGCTTCGACCGACCGCAAGCTCGCGCCAGCTTGAATCAAGTCCTTGGCCTTCGTGACGGCAGGCAGCTTGACACGATCAGGCAGGCCCTGCGCGTGCTCGCTGGCAATCCAAATGCCATTGGCACCGGTTACCTGGCCGCGATGCACGCGAAACAGCTCGCCCAGCTCAATTTCGCCGTTTGCATTCGCAGGCCTTGGACGGACAACGATCGACCAGCGTGGCGTGGCTTTCAGATCGTCACGCCTCACGTCAACCCCGTGGGTCAGTCCGTTCAGGCAGCTCACCTCGGAGACCGAGCGCACGCGCACGGGTTCGATGGTTTCGCCGACGCGGAAGCACGTGATTGCCGCCGTCGTGGCCGTTCCGGGGAACGCCTCGGCAGTTGGCTCCAGAACGTGCAATGCAACGCCACCCAACTCCTGGAGCAGCAGCCGGCGAAGGGCAGAGCCGTAATTCACATCCATCCACTCGGCCGAGGTAATGAAGGCCCCAATATCGCCCGCCCTGGCGAGAAGCCGGGTTTTCAGGAAAAAGTGCAGATGCAGCCCGGCCAGGGCACTGGCTTTGATGCCGAGCTCAGCAAAACGCTCGGCATACCACGCCTTCCAGCCTTCGGCAATGTCATGGTGACGCACGTAAGGTGGATTCCCGACAAAGGCCGTCACGCCATCGCACGGCGGCAAGCTAATTTCGCGGTAATCCTTGACCAGCACCGTCGCCCGCGCTGTCCAGCCGTGGACATCAAGGTTCGCGCGCAGCATCAGTGCGGCCAGTGGGTCCATTTCGACGGCGACGAGTTGCGCGTCGGGAAAGGCCTTGCCCGCTGCAAGGAGGAAGCGGCCCGAGCCCGCGCCCGGATCAACAATTCGCGTTGGCGTACCTTGGCCGGCGAGCCAATTCATCATCGAGCCGACAATCACGTTGGGTGTGTAGACGGCCCCCATTGAACGACGCGCCTGCGCCGAGCGAATCGAAGAAAAAGCATCACCCAACGGATCGTCGCCGCGCAGAATCGCGTTGCGCGTCGCCTCGATCTGACACGGCTCGACTCCAGGCCCAGAAGCGCGGGCGACCAATTGTTCCTCCAAAGCTGAAAGGCCGCCTCTCTGATCCAGCAGTGCCAAGCACAAGAAGACCAGATCGTTTTCCGACTGAATGCGCCTGCGGGCGAAAAGCCTCCCTTGATCGAAGAGATCGTTTTGCCCACTGGCGCGAGCCGCCCACGCGCCGGTCGCGGCACTCATCGCGCAACGCTTCTCAGGCAGAATTTCCAGCGGAATGGTGGACATATATACAGGTTATCACAGGATTTCGGCGTTGTGCGACGTGCTGAGCCTCAGAATCTGGCACATGCTCCCGTAGCGAGTGAGGCAAAGGCCAGACGCAACCTGATTGTTTCCACAAGTCAATGCCAACCCCTCCAAAAGGAACCCCATGCCCACCCAACCCACTGTAGACGGCGTCTTCACCGCCAGCCGCCTCTTCCCGTTCACCCCCAACCAGGTCTTCGCGGCGTTTGCCGATGCCGGCCGGCTCGCGACCTGGTGGGGCCCGGATGGCTTCACCAATACCTTCGAGGTCTTCGAGTTCAAGCCGCAAGGCCGGTGGAAATTTGTCATGCACGGGCCGGATGGCACCGACTACGCGAACGACTGCACCTTTCTGGAAACGTCGCCACAGCGCATCGCCATCCGGCACGTCACGGCGCCGCACTTCACACTGACCATCACCCTGACCGAGGCCGATGGGCCCACGCGTCTCGACTGGCGCCAGGCCTTCGACGACCCGCGCGTGGCCGCCGCCGTGGCGCCCATCGTGGGGCCAGCCAACGAGCAGAACCTGAACCGCCTGCAGGCGGTGCTGCGGGCCGCGGTGTAATGGTGAATCGGCGCATGGGCGCCGACATTGAACAGCGCAAACGAGTCATTGGAGTCAGGCGCCAACGCCCGTCAAGGATCATTTGCCTAAAGCCTCGACCAAGGCGAACGTAGGGCGCACAGTGGGCCTGCTTTGAAGCCGGCAAGAATGCCTATCTAAGACCCACAGAGAAATATGAATATTGGGACAATTCTGTCAACTACCTGAGGCTTAGAAATGCAGGCGGCGGCTTGGCCGAATCAGTTTTCGCCCGGTAACCTCCAAGGATCTTCAAGAACATGAGTCTTTCGCGTGCCACTGCCGACGCCATTGCGCGCATCGGAGGGGACCCTACCGACCTACTATGGGAATGGATTGCTTCCTATGGCCCGCACGGCGCACACTTCACCTGGGCGCAAACGAAGCGCGAGCCACCAGGCTATGTTGGAGTCGAGCATCTTGAACAAGTTATTTCCGAAAAGGAGATGGCCAGTCCCGGGCACCGTAATGAACTACGGGATCGGGCTCGTCTTGGACTTGCGTCGTCAGACGACGGATTGCTACGTCGCTGCATACAGATTTCGTCGGTAGTCGGGGGCAACGACGAATTGGAAACCTTGATCGGCTTGATTGAAATGGATGGGGTGATTGGCTCCGACGCGAGGGCCGCCGCCTTCTATCTGAGAAGGCGTCTCAAGAGGGATGCTGGCAACGCCTCACCACCGGTCAATTGAACGCACTGACCAGAGCAGGCCAGGCGTCTTTAGGTTAATCCACACACATGCCCTCTTTCGTCGCTTCCTGGCAAACCGCGTGGTCTGCCCTGGGCGCGCAGCCCGATCCGGCCCTCTTCGACAAACTGCTCGCCGCCTACGCCGAACCCCAGCGCCGCTACCACACCCGACAGCACCTGCAGGAATGCCTGGACCACCTGCAAGGCGCACGGGGCCTGGCCGAGCATCCTGGCGAGGTGGCGCTGGCGCTGTGGTTTCATGACGCGGTGTACGCGCCGGACCGGCACGACAACGAGCCGCAGAGCGCCGACTGGGCGCGGCAAGCCGTGTTGGCGGCCGGGGTGGCGCCGGTGGTGGCCGATCGCATCCACGCGCTGATCCTGGCCACCCGGCACGACGCGGCGCCGGCCACACCGGACGAAGCCCTGCTGGTGGACATCGACCTGGCCATCCTCGGTAAGGCACCCGGCCGCTTTGACGACTACGAGCGCCAGGTGCGCGAGGAATACGCCGCGGTGCCCGAGGCGCTGTTCCGCAGCCGGCGGCAGGCAATCCTGGAAGGCTTCCTGCGCCGGCCGCGCCTGTTCAGCACCGCGTGGTTCCACGACCGGCTGGAGCTGCCTGCGCGGCGAAACCTCCAGCGCTCCCTGGCCCGCCTGGGCGTCTGAACGGTTCCGCGGGCCCGCCGGGCGGGCTCGGGAGGCCTTGCAAAGGCCTTCGAGGCCGATTTTGGACATCATTTCCGGCCTCTTCCAGCGCCAGATGGCCACAAGCCGCTATCAATAAGTGACTGCATTGCTGGCATCCGAAAGCCGCGTGAGGGCTATAGTGCAGGTCTCGGAAGGCGCTTGGCGCCCTTGTCACTTGCACCCCCAGCGGAATCAGAACCACCATGAAACTTCTCATCCTCGGCGCCACCGGCAACATGGGCCAGCGCCTTCTCGCCCAGGGGCTGGCGCGCGGCCACGCCGTCACGGCCTTCGTGCGCAACCGCGCCAAGCTCGGCCAACAACTGGGCCACGCGACGCCCCAAGGCCTGACGGTCGTCGAGGGCAACACCGATGACGCCGCCGCGCTGCGCGCCGCGATGACGGGGCAAGACGTGGTGATCAACTGCGCCGGTTACGTGGGCGACGGCCCGGCCTTCATCGCGCTGGTGGACCGGGTGGTCACGCAGGCCGAGGCCGCGCTGGGGCCGGGAGGGCGCCTGTGGCTGTTCGGCGGCGCGGCGGCGCTGGACGTGCCGGACACGGACCTCATGGGCGCGGACCTGCCCGGCGTGCCGGCGCTGTACCGGGCGCACCAGACCAACGCCCGGCGCGTGGCGGCCTCCAGCCTCGACTGGTCGATGATGTGCCCGGGGCCGATGGTGGCGTCCGCGAGCGGTGAGGCGCGCACCGACCTGCGGGTGTCCCGGGACGTCTGGCCGTTCAACCCGCCCGGCATCACCCGCTGGCTGCCGCGCGTGGCGCTCTCACTGGCTTTCAAGCAGCACATGCCGGAGCTGGTGGTGTCGTACGACGACGTGGCCGGTGTGCTGCTGGACCACCTCGCGCCGGGCGGACGCTTCAGCCGCGCGCGCGTGGGCGTGGCGCTGCCGCCGGGGCAGCGCGGCGAGAAGGTGTACCAACAAGGCGGCAAGACGGTGAAGGTCGGGTAGGCGCGCGCCGATCACAGCGCCAGCGTGATGCGTTCGCCGCGGGCGCGCGAGCTGCAGCTCATCATGCGGGTGTTCGCGGCGCGCTCGGCGCGGCTCAGCACCTTGTCCCGGTGGTCCACCTCACCGGCGAGCACGCCGACCTCGCAGGTGCCGCACAGCCCTTCGCCGCAGTCGCAGGGCACGTCGAAACCGGCGGCCTGCAGCGCCTGCAGCAGGGTCTGGTCGGCCGCCACCTGCACCGTGGTGCCGGAGTCCTTGAGCACCGCCGCGAAGGCGTGCTCCCTGGCTGGATCGAGCAACGAGACTTCGGCACTGAAGTGCTCCACGCGCAGCATGCCTTCGGGCCAGCCCTCGGCCAGGGCCTGCAGCGCGTCCATCAGGCGCTCCGGCCCGCACGCATAGACCTGCGTGCCGTCGGCCACGCCGGCCAGCAGCGCATCCAGTTGCATGCGCGTGCCTTCCTCGCCGACGTGCAGCGACAGGTGGTCGCCATGGTCGCGCTGCACGCGCGCCAGCAGCGCCATGTGCGCGCGCGAACGGGCCGCGTAGTGCAGCACATAGTGCTTGCCCAGCGCCTTCAAACGGTCGGCCATGGCCAGGATGGGCGTGATGCCGATGCCGCCGGCGATCAGGATGTGGTGCTGCGCCGATTCGTCGAGCCGGAACAGGTTTTTCGGGCCGGCCAGGTGGATCGTGTCACCGGCCGCCACGGCGTCGCAGAAATGCCGGGAGCCGCCGCGCCCCGCGGCCTCGCGCAGGATGACCACTTCGAGCACTGCACGGTCGTCGCGCGTGCCGCAGAGCGAATACTTGCGGCGGTAGCCACCGGCCACCAGGTCCACGTGGGAACCGGCCGACCACGCCGGCAGCGGCCGCCCGCGGGGGTCGGCCAGCACCAGGCGCACCAGACCGTCGCCTTCCACATGGCGCTCGCGCACCACCACCGCGCGTGTGATGTCGTCCTTGACCGGCGCGCCGATCTTGAAGGACAGGGGCTTGTCCAGGATGGCGGGGTTGGCGCGCTCGGGGTTGCGGCGCGGGTCCCACTCCACCCACAGCTCGGCCGGGCCGCGGAACGAGGTGTTCAGCAGGAAGTCGAAGCTCTGGCCTTCCACCAGCCGGATGTGCGGCAGGCGGCGCGTGAATTCCTCCAGGAACACGCGCATCTCCATGCGGCCGATGTTCTTGCCCATGCACTGGTGCGCGCCATAGCCGAAGGTCAGGTGCTCGACCGAGTTGTCGCGGTACAGGTCCACCTCCTGCGGGTTCTCGAAGTGGCGCGGGTCGAAATTGGCCGAGGCCTGCACGATCAGCAGCTTGCCGCCCTTGGGGATGGCCACGCCGCCCACCGTGGTGTCGGCGGTGGCGATGCGGCGCCAGGCGATGATGGAGCCGGCCACGCGCAGGCACTCCTCGACCGCGTTCGGGATCAGCGCCGGGTTCTCGCAGATGGCCTCCCAGGCCTCGCGGTGCGTCAGCAGCGTCATGAAGGCGTTGGCCGTGGCATTGGACGTGGTCTCGTGAGCGGCCGCCAGGATGGCCATCATCATGGAGCGCAGGTAACTCTCGGTGACGATGGCCGGATGCTGGTGGTGCTGGCGGATGGTCTCGTACATCCAGCCCTCGCCGTCGGGCCGGGCCATCATGTCTTCGAGGATCTTCTGCGCCACCTGCCAGAAGCGGCCCACGTTCTCGGTCACCTTGAGCTGCTCCTCGGGCGTGGGCCGGCCCCAGGTGTTGAGCGTGTGCGCCACGGCGAACTGGCGCAGCTGCTCGGCGCCCTCGTCCGGCACGCCCAGGAAATGCAACGCGATGGTCAGCGGGATCTCGTAGAACATTTCCGCCACCAGGTCCGCACGGCCCTTGTCGATGAAGCGGTCCATGTACTGGCGCGCCAGCGCACGAACGGCCGGCTCGTGCTTCGCCAGGGCTTCGGGCAGGAAGGCGTCCATCAGCAGGCGGCGCCGCTCCATGTGGTCGGGCTCGTCCTCGTTGACCATGGTGCGGTTCATCGCGTAGCCGTAGCGCTGCAGGATGGCGGCGGCCTCGGGCGGCGCGGGGGTGATCTTCTCCAGCGCGATCGCCGGCGAGAACAGGATGTTGTCGCGGAACACGGCCTTCACGTCGTCGTAACGGGTGACCACCCAGTAGCCCAGTTCGGGGCTGTAGAACACCGGCTCCTCCTCGCGCGCCCAGGCCAGCGTGCCCGCCGGGTCGCGCTGGTAGGCAAGCGAAAACGGGTCGAACGCGGCGGCTTGGGCGGAGATGGGGCAGCCGGTCGGCGAGAGGCGCCGGGCGGTGTGATCGACGGGGCAGGACATGAGCGTGATCTCCAATCGTTCTTGCTGGACGGCTGCGGGGCGGTCGTTAGGGCTGGATGCGCTCGAACACCGCGATGCTTTCCACATGCGCGGTATGCGGGAACATGTTGACCACGCCCGCCGCGGTGCAGCGGTAGCCCGCCTGGTGCACCAGCAGGCCGGCGTCGCGCGCCAGCGTGGCCGGGTTGCAACTCACGTAGACGATGCGCTTCGGCGGCGTCCAGGCCTCGGCGCCGGGCGGCAGCGGCGGCGCGTCCGGTGCGCCGGTGCCCGCCTGGTGCAGGTCGGCCATCGCCTTGGCCAGCGCAAACGCGCCTTCACGCGGCGGATCGACCAGCCACTTGTCGGCCGTGCCGTCGGCCACCAGCATCGCGGGGGTCATTTCAAACAGGTTGCGCGCTACGAAGTCCGTAGCACACAGTGGCCGTTTGACGACGGGATCGGCCTTGCTTTTCTGATAATTGTCCCGGGAGCGGGCCACCAGGGCCGCGCTGCCCTCGATGCCGAGCACCTCGCGCGCCTGCGTGGCCAGCGGCAGGGTGAAATTGCCCAGCCCGCAGAACCAGTCGATCACGCGCTCGTGCTTCTCCACCGCGAGCAGGCGCAGCGCGCGCGACACCAGCACCCGGTTGATGTGCGGATTCACCTGGGTGAAATCGGTGGGCTTGAACGGCATGGTGATGCCGAAATCGGGCAAGGCATAGGCCAGTTCCGGCCCGCCGTCGTCGAGCCGATGCACCGTTTCGGGGCCTTTGGGCTGCAGCCACCATTGCACATCATGTTGCACCGCAAAGGTGCGCAACCGGTCGCGGTCGGCCTCGGACAGCGGCTCCAGATGCCGCAGCACCAGCGCGATGACCGCGTCACCGCCGGCCAGCTCGATCTGCGGGCAGGTCTCGCGCGCATCCAGGCTGAAGATCAGCGCGCGCAGCGGCAGCAGCATGGCGCTGACCTGCGGCGGCAGCACCGGGCATTCGCGGATGTCGGCCACGTAGCGGCTCTTGCGCTCGTGAAAACCGATCAGAACCTCACCCTTCTTGTGCACGTAGCGCACCGACAGCCGGGCCCGGTAGCGGTAGCCCCAGGTCGGCCCCTCGATGGGGCGCAGCAGGGTCTCGGCGCGCACCTTGCCCAGGTGCCAGAGGTTGTCTTCGAGCACGCGCTGCTTGACGGCCACCTGGGCCGCCGCGTGCAGGTGCTGCATCTTGCAGCCGCCGCAGGCGCCGGTGTGCAGGCCGAAGTGCGGGCAACCGGGGCGCACCCGCTGCGACGATTCGCGGTGGACGGCGGTGACGGTGCCCGCCTCCCAGTTGTTCTTCTTGCGGTGCACGCTGGCGCTGACCAGCTCGAAGGGCAGCGCGCCGTCGATGAACACCACCTTGCCGTCGGGCTTGCGGGCGATGCCCTGGGCTTCGATGTCGAGCGCATCGACCTTGAGCCAGCCCGCCGGCAAGGCCGGTGCATCGGGTGGCGTGGAACGGGCGGAAACGGCGGGATCGGGGGCGCAAACGGAATCGACAGTCATCCCGCGATTGTCCTATGCCGACGCCGCCCCAGCTCCCGCCGCGGGGCCGACCTTCAGCCCGCCGGCACCAGGAAGTCGCGGCTGATGCGGCCGCCCAGCGTGTTCACCCGGTCGAGGAACTGGGTGAGGAAGGCATGCAGGCCGGTGGCCAGGATTTCATCGATGCGGCTGAATTGCAGGTCGGCGCGCAGCCGCCCGGCGTGGCGCAAGGTGTCGCTGGTCTGGTCGCCGGACACCAGGCGCAGGTTGGCCACCACTTCGTTGAGGCTGGCGTGCAGCGAACGCGGCATGTCGGGACGCAGGATCAGCAGCTCGGCCACGCGCTCGGGTTTGATCACGTCGCGGTACACCTTGCGGTAGATCTCGAAGCCGCTGACGCTGCGCAGGATCGCGCTCCAGTGGTAGAAGTCGAACTCCTGGTCCTTCTCGGCGCTGCCCATGAAATCGTTGTCGACGGCGTGGAACTTCACGTCCACCAGCCGCGCGGTGTTGTCGGCGCGTTCCAGAAAGGTGCCCAGGCGCATGAAATGCAGCGCCTCGTCCATCAGCATCGTGCCCAGCGTGACCCCGCGCGAGAGGTGCGAGCGGAACTTGACCCATTCGAAGAACTTGCCGGGGTCGCGCTGGAACTCACCAGCCTTGAGCATGCGGTTGACCTCCAGCCAGGTCTGGTTCTGGGTTTCCCAGACCTCGGTGGTCAGCGTGCCGCGCACGGCACGGGCGTTCTCGCGCGCGGCGCGCAGGCAGGAGATGATCGACGAGGGGTTGTCCTCGTCGCTGACCATGAACTCCATCACGCTGCGCGCGTTGACCTCGCCATGCAGCGCGGTGTAGGACGGCAGCAGTTCGCTGATGGACAGCAGGCCCTGCCAGCCGGCCTCGGCCTCGCTGGCCGACTGGGGCAGCAGCGAGGTCTCGTAGTTGACGTTGAGCATGCGCGCGGTGTTCTCGGCCCGCTCGGTGTAGCGGGACATCCAGAACAGGTGGTCGGCGGTACGTGACAGCATCTTTTCTTTCCTCAGACTTCCAGAATCCAGGTGTCCTTGGTGCCCCCGCCCTGCGACGAGTTCACCACCAGCGACCCTTCCTTGAGCGCCACGCGCGTGAGCCCGCCGGGCACCATCTGCACCGACTTGCCCGACAGCACGAAGGGCCGCAGGTCGATGTGGCGCGGCGCGATGCCCGATTCCACGTAGGTCGGGCAGCTCGACAGGCTCAGCGTGGGCTGGGCGATGTAGCCCGTCGGGTTGGCCAGCACGGCCTTGCCGAACTCCTCGATCTCGGCCCGGGTGGCGGCCGGGCCCACCAGCATGCCGTAGCCGCCGGCGCCGTGCACCTCCTTGACCACCAGGTCCTTGAGGTTGGCCATCACGTACTTCAGGTCGTCCGGGTTGCGGCACATGTACGTGGGCACGTTGTTCAGAATGGGTTTTTCGCCCAGGTAGAACTCGATCATCTTCGGCACGTAGGGGTAGATCGACTTGTCGTCGGCCACGCCGGTTCCCACGGCGTTGCAGATCGCCACGTGGCCGGCGCGGTAGGCGTCCATCAGGCCCGCGCAGCCCAGCGTCGACGTGGGGCGGAACACGCTCGGGTCGAGGAAGTCGTCGTCGACGCGGCGGTAGATCACGTCCACCCGCATCGGCCCGCGCGTGGTGCGCATGTAGACGAAGCGGTCCTTCACGAACAGGTCCTGGCCCTCCACCAGCTCCACGCCCATCTGCTGGGCCAGGAAGGCGTGCTCGAAGTAGGCGCTGTTGTACATGCCCGGCGTCAGCACCACCACGGTGGGTTCGGCGGTGGTGGACGGCGCGCTGGCGCGCAAGGTCTCCAGCAGCAGGTCGGGGTAATGCGCCACCGGCGCCACGCGATTCTGGCTGAACAGGTCGGGAAAGAGCCGCATCATCATCTTGCGGTCTTCGAGCATGTAGCTCACGCCACTGGGCACGCGCAGGTTGTCTTCGAGCACGTAGTACTCGCCCTGGCCCTGGGCGTCGGGGGCACGCACGATGTCGATGCCGCTGATGTGCGAATAAATCTGGTTGGGCACGTCCACGCCCATCATCTCGGGGCGGAACTGGGCGTTGCCCTCGATCTGCTCGCGCGGCACCACGCCGGCCTTCAGGATCTCCTGGTCGTGGTAGACGTCGTGGATGAATCGGTTCAGCGCGGTGACGCGCTGCACCAGGCCTTTTTCCATGCTGCGCCACTCGTGCGCGGGAATGATGCGCGGGATCAGGTCGAACGGGATCAGGCGCTCGGTGCCGGAGCCGTCTTCGTCCTTGGCGCCGTAGACCGCGAAGGTGATGCCCACGCGGCGGAAGATCATCTCGGCCTCTTCGCGGCGCGCGCGCATCGCCGCCTCGGGCTGGCCCGCCAGCCAGCGCGCATACGCCGCGTAGTGCGGCCGCACACCCTGCCCCGGCAGCGCCTGGGACTGGCTCTGCCCGCCCTGGGATTGCGACTGGCCGGCCCCCAGGGCCGCCAGTTGCTCGTACATCTCGTCAAATTTCAGCATTGCAGGTTCTCCTGAACACAGGATAGCAAGGAGCGCGCCAGCTTGGTGCACAAACGGTCCGACTCGCCGCTCTTCGGATCGATTCGTTTCGGAATGATCATCTATAATTACGTTATTCTGTACATTATTGAGCCATCCATGAAACAAGCCACTTTCACCGAACTGCGCGCCCATGCCAAGCAGTATTTCGACATCGTCGAAGCGGGCGAGTCGGTGCGGGTGCTGCGCAACGGCAAGGCGATCGCCGACATCGTTCCGGTGATGGCCGACCTGCCCTCGTGGAAGCGGCGCAAAGCCCAGCCACTGGTGCTCGACGGCATGTCGGTCAGCCGCATGATCCTGCAAGAGCGCGAGTCCGGCGCCTGAGCGGATCGACCGATGCGGGTGTTCTTCGACAGTTCGGCTTTCGTCAAACGCTATGTGAACGAAGCCGGTACCGACGCCGTGCTGCACTGGTGCGACCAGGCCACCGAGATCATTCTGTCCGGCATTGCGTTGCCCGAGTTGATTTCATCGTTCTGCCGCCTCCAGCGCGAGGGCAGGATCACCGAGACCCAGTACCGGCAACTCAAGTCCCTGCTGCTCGCCGATATCGAAGACGCCGCCATCGGCGACCTGACCCCGGTGGTGATCGCGCACGCGATAGCCAGCCTCGAAGGCAACGTGCGGCGGGGCATGGACGCGATCCACATCGGCAGCGCACTGGCCTTGAAAGCCGACCTCTTCGTTTCTTCCGACCGACGCCAGCTTGACGCCGCCGCGCGTAGCGGCCTGCGCACGGCGCCGGTCTGATGCGACCCGTCCGCCGTCAAGGCACGGCGTGGTGCCAGTACCGACGGGCGGTTTCGCGCTGGCAGGAAACGGCCTGCGGTCGCGCCGAGGTCCAGGTCGCAGCGCCGCAGCGGGCCGATTCGACCACCTCGATGCCGCGTTCGCGGTACCGCACCAGCACCGCGGGTGCCGGGTGGCCGAAGCGGTTGCGGTACCCCGCCTGCGCCAGCGCGAGGCGCGGCTGCACCGCGTCGAGGAACGCTGGCGTGGACGAGGTCTTGCTGCCGTGGTGCGGCATCAGCAGCAAGTCGGCTTTCAACCGGGCCTGCACCTCCACCAGCCGCACCTCCTGCGCGGCCTCGATGTCGCCCACGAGCAGGGCGCTGTGGCGACCGTTGTCCACGCGCAGCACGCAGCTCAGCGCATTGGCGCGCAGGCCGGTGCCGTAATCGGCCGCCAGCGGGTGCAGCACCTCGAAGCGCACGCCATCCCACTCCCAGCGCTGGCCCGCCTCGCAGCGCGTGGCCGGCCGCAGCGCCTGCAGCTCGTGCTCGTCCTCGATGGAGCTCAGCAGGGCCGCATCGGCCTGCATCGCCAGCACCGCGCGGGCACCGCCGGTGTGGTCGGTGTCGCGATGGCTCAGCACCAGCGTGTGCACCCGCTCGTCCAGGGCCCGCAGCAACGGCACCAGCACCCGGTGGCCGGCGTCGCTGTCGGCGGAGAAGCGCGGTCCGGCGTCGTACACCAGCGCGTGGCCGGCGGTGCGCACCAGCACCGCGTTGCCCTGCCCGATGTCGGCGGCGATCAGCTCGAACTCGCCGCCGGCCGGGCGCGGCGCCGGCCACAGCAGCACCGGCAGCAGCAAGGGCAGGCCCAGCAGCCGCAGGCCCCAGGGCAGGCGCGCCGCCAGCAAGGCGCCGCCGGCCACCCCCGCCACGCCCGCCCACAGCGGTGCGGCGGGCACCGACAGGGTGGCAAACGGCAGCGCGGCCAGCGCCTGCAACAGCGCAGCCAGCGGGCGCAAGGCCCAGGCCGCGACGTCCCACAGCGGCGGCACCACCACGCCGGCCAGGGCCAGCGGCGTCACCACCAGCGTGACCCAGGGAATGGCCATCAGGTTGGCCAGAAACCCCACCACCGAGACCTGCCCGAACAGCAGCAGGCTCAGCGGCGTCAGCGCGAGCGTCACCACCGCCTGTTCGCGCACCAGACGCCTTGTTTGATGAAGAAAATAGCCCGACTCCATCGTGGATCGGCCATCGGCAGCTCCTGAATCCGTAGCAAACAGAATCCCGACCGCCACGAAGCTCAGCCAGAAACCGGCCTGTGTCAGCGCCCACGGGTCCAGCAGCACGACCACGGCGCAGGCCAGCAGCCAGACCGTGGGCCAGGGCCACTGGCGGGCGCCGATGCGCAAGGCCGCCACCGTGGCCAGCATCGCCACGGTGCGCTGCGCCGGCACGCCCCAGCCGCTGAACACCGCGTAGCCCGCCGCCAGCAGCACCCCGCCGATCAGCGCCGCCGTGGGCGCGCTCAGCCACCGGCACAGCGGCCAGCCCCACAGCGCCGAACGGCGCCAGAACGCGCCGATCAGCGCCACCGCCACCCAGGCGAACAGCGTGATGTGCAGGCCCGAGATGCTCATCAGGTGGGCCACGCCGGTGGCGCGGAAGATGTCCCAGTCGGCGCGCTCGATCGCGGCCTGGTCGCCCGTGACCAGCGCGGCCAGGATGCCGGCGCTGCGCGCCTGCCGCGGCGTGCCGTCGGCCACGCGGGCCATGATGGCGTCGCGAACCGATTGCCGCGCCTGCTCCACCGGGTGCCGCCAGGTGGCGCCCAGCCGCTGCGGCGGCGCATCCCGGGGGCCGGCGCGCACGTAGCCGGTGGCGCGCAAGCCCTGCTCCCAGAGCCAGAGTTCAAAGTCGAAACCGTGCGGGTTCAGGCTGCCGTGCGGGGCCTTGAGGCGCACCGTCATGCGCCAGCGCTCGCCGGCGCGCAGGTCGGCCGGCTGGCGCAGCAGCTCCAGCGTCGCGCCGTCGGCCGCCACGGTCGGGCCGCCGTACCAGCCCAGCAGCAGCCGCGGCGGCAGGGCCACCGGCACGCCGTCGCGGGTGGCGGCCTCCACGTCGAGGCGAAACCGCAGGCCCGGCTCGATGCGTTGCGGCATCGCCGCCACCACCCCGGTCACCGACAGATCCACGCCCTCCAGCGCCGGGTCCAGGGCCTGGCCGGCGACCGACACCGCGCGCAGCCCGGCGAAACCGAATCCCGCCGCGAGCGCGCCCGCCAGAACCATCGCCTGGCGCGCGCGTCGCCACCATCGCGCCGGCCGGGCCGATCGCCCCCAAAGACCCAGCGCTCCCCAGACCGCCCCGGAAACCGCCAGCAGCAGCGCGTACACCGCCGGCGGATCCAGCGCGCGCTGCTGCAGCTGCAGGGCCACGCCGGCGACGAAGCCGGCCAACAACACGGAGCCCGTCCACAGCCCCGAGGCTTCGCTGGCGTCATCCGGAATCGGTGGCATCGGCATGGCGGCATGCTAATCGCTCGCCCGGGCCGATCCACCGCTTCGCGAGCCGGCGCGCCGGCGGCATCGCCCCATGCCGAATCGTCATCAACACGCCCAACCCGATTGGCTCGGGTCTTGCTAGCATCGACGCAGTGACCGGCCCCGCTTCGCCTGGCCGCTCCATCCGATCGATCCGAACCTTGCCGAGACGCGCATGTCCATCCACGCCGCCCTGAACCACGTCACCCACTACAAATACGACCGCCCGGTCCGGCTCGGGCCCCAGGTGGTGCGCCTGCGCCCCGCGCCGCACTGCCGCAGCAACATCATTTCGTACTCGCTCAAGATCGAGCCGGCGGGCCACTTCATCAACTGGCAGCAGGACCCGTTCGCCAACTACCAGGCGAGACTGGTGTTCCCCGAGCCCACCACCGAGTTCAAGGTCACGGTGGACCTGGTCACCGAGATGTCGGTCTACAACCCGTTCGACTTCTTCCTGGAGCCCGAGGCCGAGGAATTTCCGTTCACCTACGCCCCCGCGCTCAAGCAGGAACTGGCGCCCTACCTGATCACCGAGCCGGCAACGCCGCTGGTGCAGGCCTACCTGGACAAGATCGACCGCACCAGGCGGCGCAGCGTGGTCTTCCTGGTCGAGCTGAACCAGATGGTGCACCAGGACATCGACTACACCATCCGCATGGAACCCGGCGTGCAGACGCCCGAGGAGACGCTCAAGCTGGGCTCGGGCTCCTGCCGCGATTCCGGCTGGCTGCTGGTGCAACTGCTGCGCCATTGCGGCCTGGCTGCGCGCTTTGTCTCGGGCTACCTGATCCAGCTCGCCCCCGACGTCAAGAGCCTCGACGGCCCGAGCGGCACCGAGGTCGATTTCACCGACCTGCACGCCTGGTGCGAGGTCTACCTGCCCGGCGCCGGCTGGATCGGGCTGGACGCCACCTCGGGCCTGCTGGCCGGCGAAGGCCACATCCCGCTGGCCTGCACACCCAACCCGACCAGCGCCGCGCCCATCGAGGGCGGCGTGGACCAATGCGAGGTGGAGTTCGCCCACCACATGCAGGTCACGCGCATCTATGAGTCCCCGCGCGTCACCTTGCCGTACACCGACGAACAATGGGCCGACGTGATGGCGCTGGGCGAGCAGGTCGACAAGGAGCTCGTCACTGGCGATGTGCGCCTGACCATGGGCGGCGAGCCCACCTTCGTGGCCGTGAACGACCGCGACGCGCCCGAATGGAACACCGACGCCCTGGGTCCCACCAAGCGTGGCCTGGCCAGCGAACTGGTGCACAAACTTCGCGACGAATACGGCCAGGGCGGCTTCCTGCACTTCGGCCAGGGCAAGTGGTACCCCGGCGAGCAGCTGCCGCGCTGGGCGCTGTCGATCTGCTGGCGCGCCGACGGCCAGCCGATCTGGCACGACCCCAGCCTGTTCGCCGACGAGCGCGAGCCGCACGCCTACACCGCCGACGATTCGCGCCGCTTCATCCAGACGCTGTCGCGCAAGCTCGGCCTGACCGACCGTTTTATCGAGCCCGGCTACGAGGATACCTGGTACTACCTCTGGCGCGAGCGCCGACTGCCAGTCAACGTGGACCCGTTCGAATCGAGGCTGGACGACGAGATGGAGCGCATCCGCCTGCGCCGCGTCTTCAGCCAGGGGCTGGACACCGTGGTCGGCTACGTGCTGCCGCTGCAGTGCAACCCGCCGGTCGGCCCGGGCCTGGCCGGCCCGCTGTGGACCACCGGGCCGTGGTTCTTCCGCGACGAGCGCATGTACCTGTTCCCCGGCGATTCACCGATGGGCTACCGCCTGCCGCTGGACTCGCTGCCCTGGGTCAGCAAGGCCGACTACCCCTACCTGATCGAGCAGGACCCCTACGCCACCCGCGATGCCCTGCCCCAGGCCGCCACGCTGCGCGCCCAGTACAACACGGTGCAGGCCGGCCCCGGCGGCAGCGGCTACGCGGCCCACAGCACCGGTGGCGGCTTCGCCGAAGGCGGCGTGGTGGCGGTGCAAGGACAGGGCCATGACGCCGGCGCGGGCCGGCCCAGCGCCGAGCAGGCCAACTGGCGCGGCGAGGGCCAGCCCTCGCACGCCCATCTCAGCGCCGACGCGGCCCGGTATCCGCAGCGCCAGGAGTCGGCGCACTGGATCACCCGGACCGCGCTGTGCGTGGAGGTGCGCGACCCGATGCGCGCCAACGGCCCCAAGGCCGAGGCGGAGCACGGCGGCAAGAGCGGCGTGCTGTACGTCTTCATGCCGCCGCTGGCGCGCCTGGAGGACTACCTGGACCTGGTCGCCGCGGTGGAGGCCACGTCCGCCGAGCTGCGCATGAAGATCGTGCTCGAAGGCTACCCGCCGCCGCGCGACCCGCGCCTGAAGCTGCTGCAGGTCACGCCCGACCCCGGCGTCATCGAGGTCAACATCCACCCGGCCCACAACTGGGGCGAGCTGGTGCAGCACACCGAATTCCTGTACCAGGCCGCTTTCGAGACCCGCCTGTCGGCCGAGAAGTTCATGACCGACGGCCGCCACACCGGCACCGGCGGCGGCAACCACTTCGTGCTCGGCGGCGCCACGCCCGCCGACAGCCCCTTCCTGCGCAAGCCCGAGCTGCTGGCCAGCCTGATCCTGTACTGGCACAACCACCCGTCGCTGAGCTACCTGTTCAGCGGCATGTTCATCGGCCCGACCAGCCAGGCTCCGCGCGTGGACGAGGCGCGCAACGACCAGCTGTACGAGCTGGAAATCGCGCTGCGCGAGGTCTACGCCAACCGCGAACGCTACGGCACCGACATGCCACCGTGGCTGGTCGATCGGACACTCCGGAATATCCTCGTCGACGTCACCGGCAACACCCACCGCAGCGAGTTCTGCATCGACAAGCTCTATTCGCCCGACAGCAGCACCGGCCGTCTGGGCCTGCTGGAGCTGCGCGCCTTCGAGATGCCGCCCCATGCCCGCATGAGCATCGCGCAGCAGTTGCTGCTGCGCGCGCTGGTGGCGCGCTTCTGGAACCAGCCCTACGCCGCCCCGGTCACCCGCTGGGGCACCGAGCTGCACGACCGCTTCCTGCTGCCCACCTTCGTGAAGATGGACTTTGCCGATGTGATGGCCGAAATGCGCCAGGCGGGTTATGCCTTCGACGACGCCTGGTTCGCGCCGCACTTCGAGTTCCGCTTCCCGATCGTCGGCGAGGTGCAGAGCATGGGCATCGAGCTCACGCTGCGCAACGCACTGGAGCCCTGGCACGTGATGGGCGAGGAAGGCTCGGCCGGCGGCACGGTGCGTTATGTGGACTCGTCACTGGAGCGCATCGAGGTGCGCGTCACCGGCCTCAACGAAAGCCGCCACGTGATCACCTGCAACGGCCGGGCGCTGCCGCTGCAGTCCACCGGCACCGTGGGCGAGTTCGTGGCCGGCGTGCGCTACAAGGCCTGGAACCCGCCGTCGAGCCTGCACCCGAGCATCGGCGTGCACGCGCCGCTGACCTTCGACATCGTCGACACCTGGATGAAGCGCTCGCTGGGCGGTTGCCAGTACTTTGTGGCCCACCCCGGCGGGCGCAACTACGACAGCTTCCCGGTCAACTCCTACGAGGCCGAGAGCCGGCGCCTGGCGCGCTTCACACGCATGGGCCACACGCCGGGCCTGATGCAAGTGCCGCCGGCCACCATCGACCTGCCGGGCAGCCGCGAGTTCCCGTTCACGCTCGACCTGCGGCGTTCGAACGGCTGAAAAGCCGGTCGGAACGGGCATTATTGGCATCAAATGGGCTCAAACCCAGCGTCCCATGGCCACGGGCAGCTATGAATTCAGGAGTTGCCTGAAACGGGCCATCGTCCGGCAGCGCCAAGGGGACAAGCACCGGCCAGCCGGTCCATCCGGGTAAGCCCGGATGCGTCCGGATGCGACAATCCAGCGCCTTGGAACACCCTGCCCCGCACCCTCCGGCCGAGACCCGCGACGCCTTGGCGCCAGCCGCCATCGCCGCCGCCATGGCGCTGCCGGGCGATGCGGGGCATTTCGACGAACTGCGCGGGGCGCCGGCGGCGCCGGACGGCGGTGATGCGCCCGTTGTCAGCCCGGCCTGGACGGCGTTTTTCGACGCGCTGGGCGCCGAGGGCTTCAAGGACCTGAACCGCCGCACCGAGGCGCTGAAGCGCCAGATCCGCGACAACGGTGTCAGCTACAACGTCTACGCCGACGCCAGTGGCCCGCAGCGGCCCTGGGCGCTGGACCTGTTCCCGCTGATCGTCACGCCCGAAAGCTGGCGCCGGATCGAGGCCGGCGTGCTGCAGCGCGTGCGCGTGCTCGACCACGTGATGGCCGACATCTACGGCCCGCGCGAGCTGCTCAAGGCCGGTCTGCTGCCACCCGCGCTGGTGCGCGGCCACCCGGGCTACCTGCGCGCGATGCACCAGGTGGAGCCGGTGGGGGGCACGCGGCTGCACATCGCCGCGTTCGACCTGGCGCGCGGGCCCGACGGCAACTGGTGGGTGCTGTCCCAGCGCACGCAGGCGCCCTCGGGCCTGGGCTACCTGCTGGAAAACCGGCTGTCGATCTCGCGCCTGTTCCCCCAGGCCTTCGAGGCCATGCACGTGCAGCGCCTGGCCGCCACCTACCGCGCGCTGATCGAGGGCCTGAAGGCCATGAGCCCGGCCGGCGCCGATTCGCACATCGCGCTGCTGACCCCCGGGCCCTACAACGAGACCTATTTCGAGCACGCCTACCTCGCGCGCTACCTGGGGCTGACGCTGGTCGAGGGCAACGACCTGACCGTGCGCGACCAGCGCGTCTTCCTCAAGACGCTGCGCGGCCTGGAGCCGGTGCACGGCCTGCTCAAGCGGCTGGACGACCAGTTCCTGGACCCGCTGGAGCTGCGGCCCGACTCCACGCTGGGCGTGCCCGGCCTGCTGCAGGCCATCCGCGCCGGCAACGTGCTGGTAGCCAACGCGCCGGGCTCGGCCGTTCTGGAGTCCACCGCGCTGCTGGGCTTTCTGCCCGCGCTCGCAAAACACCTGCTGGGCGAAGACCTGCAACTGCCGGCCTTGCCCACCTGGTGGTGCGGCGAGCGGGCGGCGCTTGAGGCGGTGCTACCGCAGCTGGACCGCTGCGTGATCAAGCCCACCTACCCCGGCTCGGCCAGCCATGGCAGCTTCGACGCGGTGCTGGGCCAGGGCCTGTCGCGCCGCGCGCTCGACGAATGGGCCGGCCGCATCCTGCGCGAGGGCGACATCCACACCGCGCAAACCTACCTGCCGCTGTCGCAGATGCCGAGCTGGCACGCGGGTGCGGCGGGCGAGCGCATCAAGCCGCGTTCGGTGATGCTGCGCGTGTTCGCCGTGGCCGACGGGCCGCAGTCGTGGCGCGTGCTGCCGGGCGGGCTGGCGCGGCTGGTGGGCGCCGACAGCAGCATCGCGTCGATGCAGCGCGGTGGCAGCAGCGCCGACACCTGGGTGCTGGCCGACGTAGCCCACGGTGCCGTGGTGGACCGCACCACCTTGCTGGCGCCACACCAGACCACGGCCGCCACGCTGCACCGGCGCCGCCTGGTCACCAGCCGCGCGGCCGAGAACCTGTTCTGGATGGGCCGCTACACCGAGCGCGCCGAGAGCAGCGTGCGCCTGGCGCGCATCGTCATCAACAGCCTCAACGGCGAAGACGTGGCCACCGCGCCGTTGCTGGCCTGGCTGGGCGAGATGGCGGTGAAAAACACGCTGGTGCTGCCGGGCGTGCCCGGTGTGGCCCAGTCACGCCGGGTGTTCGAGCGCTCGCTGATCGCCAGCCTGGACAGCCGCGACGGCGCCACCAGCGTGGGCTACAACCTGCGCGCACTCAAGCTCAACGCGGCCGCCGTGCGTGAGCGGCTGTCGCAGGAGCACTGGAACGTCATCACCCGCGCCGAAAGCGAGTTTGCGCACGATTGCGCCCGCCACGCGGCGCGCGGCGACTGGTCGGCCACCGAGGCCTTGCGCAGCCTGGAGACGGCCAGCAACCACCTGGCCGCCATCACCGGCGCGCAGACCGATCGCATGACGCGCGACGACGGCTGGCGGCTGCTGTCGATCGGCCGCCTGGTCGAGCGCCTGTGCGTGCTGGCACCGGCGCTGGCCAGCGGATTTTCCACCGGCGCGGTGCACGACAACGGCGGCTTCGAGGCGCTGCTGGCGCTGTTTGACAGCACCATCACCTTCCACGCGCAGTACCAGCAGAGCCGCGAGGTGGCGCCACTGGTGGACCTGCTGGTGCTCGACCGCGACAACCCGCGCTCGCTGGGCTGGGTCGCGCAGACCTTGCGCGGCCGGCTGGCCCGACTGGCCGGCAGCGCGCGCGACGAACTCGATCCCCTGGCCCGCAAGATGCCCGACCCGGCGGCGTGGTCCCTGGCGACCCTGTGCGCGCCCGACGCCGAGGGGCACCACCCGGCGCTGACGCAGTTGCTGGCGCAGTGCGTGGACGCCGCCTGGGCCTTGTCGGAAGCCATCAGCCTGCGCTATTTCACCCACACCTTCGAGACCGGCCAAAGCCTGGGCGCCTGATGGACCTGCGCATCACCCACGAGACGCGCTACGACTACAGCCCCGCGGTGGAGACCGCGCAGCACATGGCGCACCTGCGCCCGGCCGACACGGCCCGCCAGCGGCTCCTGAGCCACCGCCTGGACATCCTGCCAGCCCCGGCGCAGTGCACGCACACGATCGACATCTACGGCAACCAGCGCACCTTCTTCTCGTTGCAGGCGCCGCACACGGTGCTGCGCGTGGTGGCCACGAGCGAGGTCGAAACCTCAGCGCCACCGCAGGCCGCCAGCGCCGTCGCCTGGGACGCGGTGCGCGAGCAGCTGCGCTACCGCGCCGGTGGAACCTGGGACGCCGCCACCGAGTTCGCCTTCGCCTCACCCCACGCGCCGCGCCATGACGCCTTCGCCGCCTACGCGCGGCCGAGTTTTGCGCCCGGCCGGGCGCTGTTCGACTGCGCGCGCGAGCTCATGGCGCGCATCCACGCCGAATTCACCTACGAAACCTTCAGCACAGAGGTCAACACCCCGGCATTGGAGGCACTGGCGCAGCGCCGCGGCGTGTGCCAGGACTTCGCCCACATCCTGATCGCGTGCCTGCGGGCCATGGGCGTGCCGGCGCGCTACGTCAGCGGCTACCTGCTGACCCAGCCTCCGCCGGGCCAGCCGCGCCTGATCGGCAGCGACGCGTCACACGCCTGGGTTTCGGTCTACCTGCCCGACCTGCCCGGCGCTGCCGAGGGGCTGGGCTGGTACGACCTGGACCCCACCAACAACCGCAGCGGCTGGGGCAGCCCCGGCGAAGACTACGTGACGCTGGCGCTGGGGCGCGACTTCTCCGACGTGTCGCCGATGCGCGGCGTGATCCATGGCGGCGCGCGGCATACACTCATGGTGGCCGTGACGGTGCAGCCGGTGCACGAGCCAGCGCCGCCGACCGAAGGCGCCGGGGAGCCGCCGGCCGCAGACGAGCCCGCCCCACCCCCGACGCCCCGACCCCCGTTGTTTCCAGGAGAACCCCGATGAGCATCTACACCACCCTCCAGGCCCTCGACATCACCTTGCCGCCGGTGGCCGTTCCCGCTGCGGCCTATGTGCCGTTCGTGCAGACCGGCAAGCTGGTGTTCCTGTCCGGCCACATCGCCAAGCAGGACGGCAAGCCCTGGGTCGGCCAGCTCGGCCGCAATGTCGACACCGCCGAGGGCAAGGCCGCGGCCCGCGCCGTGGCGATCGACCTGCTGGGCACGCTGCAGGCCGCCTGCCAGGCCGCCGGCGGGGACCTGAACAGCGTCAAGCGCATCGTGAAGGTGATGAGCCTGGTCAACTCGACGCCCGACTTCACCGAGCAGCACCTGGTGACCAACGGTTGTTCCGAGCTGCTGGCGCAGGTGTTCGGCGACGCGGGCGCGCACGCGCGCAGCGCGTTCGGCGTGGCGCAAATCCCGCTGGGCGCCTGCGTGGAGATCGAACTGATCGCCGAGCTGGCCTGAGAGCCGAAGAGTCTGAGACCCCGCGCCGTTACGCGCCCGTCCACCCTGAAGCGCCTGCCACATGTGGCCTTTCAGCCGGCCCGACCTGGACCAGATCGACCTGCACCTCCAGTTCTGGAGCGCCGATCCCGAACGCCCCTACACGGCGCGCCTGACCCTGGATGGCATCGATGCGGTCGAGGCCTTGGGCGTGGTGCGTGGTACGGATTTCCGGCTGGCGAACATCCGCACGGTCGAGGTGTTCCGCGGCCACGGCCTGGCCTCGATGGTGGTGGGCACGCTGATCGGCGCGGCCCGCGCGCGCCGCTGCGAAACCTTCACCATCGAAGACGTCTCGCCGCGCAACCCGGCAGCCAACCACCTGTACGAGCGTTTCGGCGCGCAGCCCCTGGCGCCGCGCGAAGGCGACGGACACCGGGACTACCAGATCCGCCTGTGACGCGCCCGCGGCCGGCGCCAGGCCCCGATCGCGCTCGTTTACGCCAGGCGCACCGCCGTCAGCTATCTGTTTGATAGCTGCTTGTGGCCACTGGGCGCTGGAATCAAGCAATTTTCATTCGATTCGGGTGATGCTGGAGGGCTTGAAACCCAGGTCGGCGGCCTTGCCCTTGCGCGCACGGGCCGCGCGCGCGTTGTTGAGGCTGCGGATCTCCAGCGTCTCCTCGCGCGGCTTGCCGCCACGGCCCAGGCCCTCGATGCGAACGCTGCGGGTGTAGGCGGCGGCGCCGGCCAGCGTGTCCTTGCCGTCGAGGTCGATCAGCATCAGGCCGCGTCCGCCGTTGGCCATGGCACGCAATTCGCCGATTTCGAAGGTCAGGATGCGTCCCAGCGTGGATGCGCAGGCCACGTGGGTGGCCGCCGGCACGGTGGGTGCCCCGGCGGCCGGCAGGCTGACCAGCGACGGGGCGCAGACGCTTTCGCCCTCGCCCAGGCTGATGAAGGCCTTGCCGGCTTTCTGGCGCGACACCATGTTCTCGACCGAGGCCAGGAACCCGTAGCCCCCCGAGCCCGACAACAGCAGCACGGCGGCAGCCGGACCGGCAAAGAAATGCACCAGTTGCGTGCCTGATTCGAGCTCGATCAGCGTCGTAACCGGCTGGCCGTCGCCACGCGCACCAGGAAGGGACGCCACCGGCACCGAATAGAGGCGCCCGTTGGACCCGAAAGCCAGCAAGGTATCGACCGAGCGGCATTCGAAGGCGCCGTACAGCGCGTCGCCGGCCTTGAAGCTGTATTCCGGCGTGCCGGGCGCTGCGCCATTGCCGGCGCGGTCGCGGGCCCAGCCCTTCTGGGCGCGGGCCCAACCCTTCTGCGACACCACCACCGTCACCGGCTCGTCGACCACGCGCACCTCGAGCACGGCCTTTTTCTCGGCCTGGATCAGCGTGCGGCGCTCGTCGGCGAAGGTCCTGGCGTCGGCCTCGATCTCCTTGATCGTCAGCCGGCGCAGGCTCGACGGGTTGGCCAGGATGTCTTCGAGCTTGACGGCCTCGTCGCGCAGGCCGGCGAGCTCCTGCTCGATCTTGATCGCCTCCAGCCGCGCGAGCTGGCGCAGGCGGATTTCGAGGATGTCCTCGGCCTGGCGCTCGCTCAGGCTGAAGCGCGCGATCAGCGCGGCCTTGGGCTCGTCGCTGGCGCGGATGATGGCGATCACCTCGTCGATGTTGAGCAGCACGATCTGCCGCCCCTCCAGAATGTGAATGCGGTCGCGCACCTTGCCCAAGCGGTGCTGCGAGCGCCGGGTGATCGTGACCTGGCGGAATTCGATCCACTCCACCAGGATCTGGCGCAGGGATTTCTGCACCGGGCGGCCGTCCAACCCGATCAGCGTGAGGTTGACCGGGGCGGACGTCTCTAGGCTGGTGTGGGCCAGCAGCGTGGTGATGAGCTCCTGCTGTTCGATGCGGCTGGTCTTGGGCTCACAGACCAGGCGCACCGCGGCTTCCTTGCTGGATTCGTCGCGCACGCCGTCGAGCACGGCCAGCACGCTGGCCTTGAGCTGGTTCTGCTCCTGCGTGAGCGCCTTCTTGCCGGCCTTGACCTTGGGGTTGGTCAACTCCTCGATTTCCTCCAGCACGCGCTGGGTGCTGACACCCGGCGGCAGCTCGGTGACCACCAGCTGCCACTGGCCGCGCGCGAGTTCCTCGATCTTCCAGCGTGCGCGGCACTTGAGCGAGCCGCGGCCGCTGCGGTAGGCCTCCACGATGTCGGCCGCGCTGCTGATGATCTGCCCGCCGCCGGGAAAGTCGGGGCCCGGCACCAAGGCGAACAGCTCCTCGTCGCCCAGCTTCGGGTTGCGGATCAGCGCCACGCAGGCGTCCGCCACTTCGCGCAGGTTGTGGCTGGGGATCTCGGTGGCCAGGCCCACCGCGATGCCGCTGGCACCGTTGAGCAGCGTGAACGGCAGCCGCGCCGGCAGCTGCCGGGGCTCGTCGGTGGAGCCGTCGTAGTTGGGCTGGAAATCGACCGTGCCCTCGTCGATCTCGTCGAGCAGCAGGCTGGTGATCCGGGCCAGCCGGGCTTCGGTGTAGCGCATGGCCGCGGCGCCGTCGCCGTCGCGGCTGCCGAAGTTGCCCTGGCCGTCGATCAGCGGGTAGC